>OOCP01000731.1_pt1 | contig 39316 bp, 46 predicted proteins | sample 1671511 | NCBI WGS metagenome assembly OOCP01 (sample SAMN06348164, study PRJEB24527) | human gut metagenome | biome: human gut; feature: ankylosing spondylitis patient; material: feces | host: Homo sapiens | place: China | collected 2015-10 | reverse complement strand
TTTGACGATGCTGACCTCGGTATATCCCACCGACATAGAGTCTTTTATGATTTTTGTGTTAATGGATTTATGATGAATGATGATATACGTGCTTACGGGACAAGAATTCATGAGAGACCTGAATTTCTAATGACTTTAGCGAAGCTATTTCCTGCGGCAAAGAAAGTAGAGCAATTTTGGGAAACAAAAGCTGAAAGCTACAAAATAGATTTTTATGCAACGGTAGACCAAATTCATAGATTTAATTTTGATTTAGATGAATGGAGAGATCCTCCATATGAAGGATGGGACGAATTAGACGATAGTATGAAAATCAAGAAATGGATGCTTTCGCATGCAATTGACCGATCTAATGATATGTTAGGGAGCGAAATTGCCATTTACATAAAGGATGATGTAATTATCCCTCCAGATCAGCTGTTGGCGTATTCAAAATTATAAGAACATTTATTTAACACCAATAAGCCGATTTTTTGACACCTTAGGAACACGCTCTATAGGATTTTTAAAGAATACGGTTCAAAAAGCCTTTATTTTCAAGCAAAAGTTTTTCAAAAAGTTTGTGTCACCTACTTGACATATGAGGGAACAGGAAAGACATATGCATCCGCATTTGCTATGCGTGAGCTTGGTTTCAAAAGAGTGTTGTTTCTGGTTCATCGTGTGACACTTGCGAAGCAGGCTAAAAAATCTTTTGAAAAAGTTTTTGATAAGAAAGTGACAATGGGATTGGTGGGAGCCAGAAATGCCCGGAAAGAAGATAATCGCGGACGTATGCAGCCGATCACGAAAGTAACGATGAAAATGCAGCATCCAGTGAGAGAAGATTTATTACGGTATTTACAGTCAAATATTACAGCATAAATGATTTGAGGTACGAAACAAATGAAGACAATAAAAGTAGTTGCAGCAGTTATCTGCGACAATATGAAAGAAAAGAATAAAATTTTTGCAACGGCTCGTGGTTACGGTGAGCTGAAAGGCGGCTGGGAGTTTCCTGGAGGAAAAATCGAAGCAGGTGAAACACCTCAGGAAGCATTAAAGCGAGAAATCATGGAAGAACTGGATACAGAAATTAAGGTAGGGGATTTGATTGACACTATAGAGTATGACTATCCCACTTTTCACCTTTCCATGGATTGCTTCTGGGCAGAGGTCACAGCCGGTCACCTGGAACTGAAAGAAGCGGAAGCTGCAAAATGGCTTACGAAGGATCAACTGGACAGCGTTGTCTGGCTACCGGCAGATGTCACTTTGATAGAGAAAATTCGAAGGAACATGGAGAACTGATTTCTAATATTATTTTCAGAGGAATTGCTATGATATACACAGTAAAACGAATTGATGAAGACCTGGACTTCGGTTGTGAAGAGCGACCGAAAGGCATGCCAGTCATGGCAATAGTGACGCTTATGAATTCTTCAGGCGAAGAAATAAGGATAAAAGCAGAGGATGCTATGCTCTATGAATGTAACATCAATGAAGGGGACAAGGTTTGCTTTGATGTGAATAATAAGTTGGAAAAAGTGGCACTTCCGAATTGATGGGAGTGCCGTTAAATGTTATTGATTATCGTTGTTTTTGGAAAGCTGTTTCTGCAATGCAGAAAGCTGAATATCAGGTTAATTCCACAATCATTGAATAGAGGAAAAGCTGTTCCAGGCGGTGTATGTGGATTCTGGGGAGCTTGTGGTGCTGGTATTAGTGCAGGAATGTTTATATCAATAATCTCAGGAGCAACCCCGCTTAAAAATGAATCTTGGGGGCTTGCTAATAAAATGACTTCTAAGGCACTTGACGCAATCGGGAGCATTGGTGGACCAAGATGTTGTAAAAGAGATTCTTATATGGCCATAATCTCAGCGATTGACTATGTGGCAGAGAATTTCAATATACAAATGGAAAAGCCTGTTATAAAGTGTATTCATTCTGATAAGAACAATCAATGTGTTAAGGAGAGGTGCCCATTTCATGAATAAGAAAAAAGTCGCATTTATCTGTGTTCATAATTCATGCCGTAGTCAGATAGCAGAGGCATTGGGAAAACATCTGGCATCAGATATATTTGAAAGCTATTCGGCCGGAACAGAGACAAAGCCTCAGATTAATCAGGATGCCGTTCGTATCATGAAAGAGACTTATGGAATAGACATGGAAGCAAATAGTCAGCATAGTAAGCTGATTACTGATATCCCAGATGTTGATATTGCAATATCCATGGGATGCAATGTGGGATGTCCTTTTATTGGAAGGGCATTTGATGATAACTGGGGACTTAATGATCCAACGGGGAAATCAGATGATGATTTCAAGGCTGTGATACAGCGGATTGAGGAGAATATCATGGAGCTAAAGAAAAGGTTGAGTGAAAGTGGAGTTTTGCGTGAGTAAACATTAGAAAATACAGATGGTTAAGGTGGTGATCAATGTGGTCATCACTTTTTCTATTTCTGAAAAAAGGTGATTTACAAGATGAAGCTACTGGTGAAAAAGAATACCCCATGCTATGGAAACGAAAATAGAAATCGGAATTTGCACAATTCTTGAACTCAACACAAACTGCCATCAGTGTTGTTCCGTTGCTCGTTCTTTGCTGGTATCATAGAACCATCAAATGAAGGAGGCAACAAGCCATGAATACAGATAAAATCTATGCAGAACAACTCGCAAACGAATATGCACTCAAGGACACCTCCAAGGTGATCGCTCTTCGCAAGCTGGATGCAAAAGCCAAGCTTCCCGCAACCGTTTTTACCTATACCTTCGGCATTATCACTGCGCTGGTAGCCGGTGTTGGAATGTGCCTTTCCATGAAGGTCATCGGCAGCGGTAGCACCACTATGTTTGTCCTCGGCGTGATTGTCGGCATTATTGGGCTACTGGGCATGGGCGTTAATTACCCCATCTACAAAAAATTGCTGGCACAGGGCAAGCAGAAATACGCTTTTGAAATCATGGAACTGGCAAAAGAAATCAGCGAGATGTAAACAACAACACGAAAGAAGGTGAGAACGATTGAATAGATCGGAAAGCAGATATTTTGCTACCGCAGCCAGAATGGACGAAGCCTTTCTGACCCTTCTGGCAAAAAAGGATTTTGAGTATATTACAATCAAAGAAATCTGTGAAGTAGCAGGGGTCAATCGTTCCACCTTCTATCTGCACTATGAAACGATGTCAGACCTGCTCTCGGAGAGTGTCGGTCGTATGAACGAGCAATTTCTTGCTTCTATGGAGAAAGATTCGGATGCCTTTTCTACAAAGCTGCGGAATTGCCCGAGGGATGAATTATATCTAATTACGCCGGATTATTTAACACCTTACCTCAGCTACATTAAGAATAACAAGCGACTGTTCCGCACAGCAACAGAAAATGCGGCGGTGTTGGGGATGGATAAAAGCTATGATAGGATGTTCCGTCATGTGTTTACGCCGATTCTCGACCGCTACGGTGTACTACAGCAAGATCGACCTTATATCATGGCCTTTTATATTCGGGGACTGATGGCAATTATCTCAGAATGGCTCAAGAACGACTGCACCGATTCCATTACGTATGTTACAGGTGTGATTCAGCAGTGTGTAAAAATGCCACAAAGCGAAACAACGAACGCTGTTTGACAACTTCCCGTTTATTGGGAAGTCGCAGAGAATGAAAAATCGAAGTTTGTGGAGGGTGAAGTTATGGGATTACTTGATAGGTTAAAACTGAATAAAACCAAAGATTTCTTTGAATGGTTAGATTTGATTTTGAAGAATGAATTGAATAGTGAAATAAAAGCAATTAACTTTAATTTATATGAAGATACAGATAATAAATGGTCTGTTGAATTGGTCGGCACATTTTCATTCGATAAGGATAATGATGATTGGGCTTGTGATGAAGTCTTTACTACAAGAGATCAACCTTTCGTGATAGAGTGTGAAAGTGATTGGAAATTAGTGGAAACCTTTTTTATTGGTTTAGTGAATGAATACCTTTCTTCTGGAAAATTAAAAGAATATCAAGCAATAGGCATTGGATTTGTTGACGGAGATTTACAGATTTTATATGCAAGATAATGTCTGTTTGTAAGCAATAAAAATTCCATTTGTATATGAGATTAACAGATAATGAAAAATAGTGTAAACTAGTGAAATAATAATGGAATCCCAAAATAATAATGAAACCCGGATCTAAAGCGTTAAATTTCTGGGCCTAAATAAAAGATACTATACGGGAGGTGTTATTTATGAAAATTGTAATAATCAATGGCAGTGCCAGAAAAGGAAATGTTTTAACGGCGATTGATGCGTTTCAGAAGGGAGCAGCTGCAGGGAATGATATAGAAATCATTCAACCGGATCAGTTACATATAGCTCCGTGCAAAGGATGTGGTGCTTGTCAATGCTATAAAGGCTGTGTAGATAAGGATGACACAAATGCCACAATCGATCAGATCGTATCGGCAGATATGATAGTATTTGCCACACCGGTATATTGGTGGGGAATGTCTGCCCAGTTAAAGCAGGTTATAGATAAATGTTATTGCCGCGGAATGCAGTTGAAAGGGAAAAAGACAGGACTGATCGTTGTAGGAGGTTCTCCCGTAGATAATATACAGTATGAACTGATCAGAAAGCAGTTTGATTGTATGGCAGATTATTTGTCGTGGGATATGCTTTTTCAAAAATCATATTATGCAACGGCAAGGGATGATCTGCAGAAAAATATGGAAGCGCTGGAAGAATTGGAGAATATAGGAAGTTGTTAAGTTAATCGTGCCATAAGGGGGCAAAATGAATTACTTATTAGAAATCGTTATTTTTAATGTCGTCATTTTTACAATTAGCGGCATCATTATGGCAAAGAAGGGGAAGCTTGGCATGATACAGGAATACCCAAAGGCGATACAGGACCGATGCAGAGAGCTTGGATTGATTCAGGAAAGCTCCGCGAAACTTACAAAGAAAGCAACGATAGGAAAACTGGGACTTTTTATCGGATACATATTTTTGCAGACGGTATTGGCGTACTATATCGGCGGTGCACGCACGTTCTTTGAAGGATGGTTTCACGGATATATTATGTGGGTAGCTGAGATCTGGTTTGATGCGTTGGTAGTGGATTGTCTGTGGTTTTGCCATAGTAAGAAGATGATAATTCCGGGAACTGAGGATTTGGTGGATGCTTACCATGATTATTGGCATCATATTAAATATGCAGTGATAGGAATGTTCAGCCAGGCGGTGATTGCTTTGCCGGTAGGACTTTTGGTGATGTGACAATGATTATTCAGACAGGGATGAGAACAGATATTCCGGCATTTTATTCGGAATGGCTGATGAACAGAATACAGGAAGGCTTTGTGTTAGTGAGGAATCCCTATAATCCTACACAGGTAACAAAGTACAGTCTCTCGCCTGAGGTTGTGGATCTGATTGCATTTTGCACGAAGAATCCGGCGCCAATGCTTCCTTTTATGGAGCAATTAACACCGTATGGGCAGTACTGGTTTGTCACGATCACGCCATATGGACGAGACATTGAGCCAAATGTTCCGGATACGGGAACGGTAATGGATCACTTTAAAATATTATCGGATATCGTAGGCGTGGACAGCATCGGTTGGCGATATGATCCAATCCTGGTAGATGCCACGCATACGGTAGAATGGCATATATCTGAGTTTGAAAAAATGGCGGCGGTACTGCATGGGTATACCGAAACCTGTGTAATCAGCTTTATAGATATTTATAAAAAAGTGGAACGGAATTTCCCGGAAGCGAAAGCGGTAAGCCGTCGGGATAGAATTACAATCGGTAAGGCATTGATAGAGATTGCTGCAAAATACGGAATGACGGTAAGACCTTGTGCTGAGGGTAATGATCTGGCCGCGTATGGTGCGGATTGCTCCGGATGTATGACGGTGGCTACTTTTGAAAAGGCACTTCATAACAGATTAGAGATTCCGAAGAGAAAGATCAATCAAAGGAACGGTGCCTGCGCCTGCGTGCTTGGCGTGGACATAGGCGCATATGATACATGTGGACATTTATGCAAATATTGTTATGCCAATGCAGATGTAAACTTAGTGAAAGAAAACAGGAAAAAACATAATCCCAAATCTCCGTTTCTGATCGGTGAAAGTATGTCGGGAGATGTTATACATGAAGCGGAGCAGAAGAACTGGATTGACAGACAGCTTCGGTTTGATTTTTTCTAATTAGAAGGTATCACAGAAATCAACAAATCGGAATTGTGCGCCCAGACAAGGGCGAGTAGTCTAGCAGGTGGAATGCCTGTCTGGTAAGGTCTAACCAACCGCCAGTAGCGAGTCTTGGGTGACTGTCAGTAATGGTAAATTAAAGTGTCTAGGATAATGAAAGGAGAATAAATGCAATGTCAAACTTAGTAAGATTTGAAAAGGTAGATAATGAATTGAATATTTTGCGTATTGGAGGAAAAAGTTTTTTACCTCCTGATGTAGAGTGGCCTACTAATCCTAATGGAGAAAAAATGGTTTTTATTTTTAATATACCTACAAATTTTTTAAATTCAACTCTTCAATTTAATTATCCGAAGGATCAGGTTATTTCTGTATTTACTACTTATAATAGAGAAGATTATTTTTTGGACTCGATCGTTTATAACGGTGATATAGAAGAACTTCAGAATATAAAAAACGGATATACAAAAGTAATTTTACATTCTGTTGCTTCTCCAAGAAATGATGCGGATTTTTTGATTTCAGCAAGAGAAATAGTAATTGATAAAGAAATGAATGAATTTGATGATTATAATGGCTCTCTTTTTGGTGCAAATCCTGTATTTTTACAAGAAGAAAAGTTAGAACTTGCCTCCTATCAATTTTGCATGCAGATATATGGAGGAGATTTTCCAGAAGAATTTCAAGATATCTTCTATTTAGATGATGCAATAGGGTATCTATTTTTGAGTAAAGAGGAAAAAGCAAATGATGTTGGAGTATTTTTTGTACAATGCACCTGAAATGGTAGTGGGGTGCGATTTATAAAGAAATGGAATCTCTTCATATAATCAAGGGTTTGTGGAATTTATCAAATATCGGGGCGGAAAATTCTGATACAAGGATAAGGCTGGAACGGGATTCTTTGGGCAGAGCGGTAAAAGAGTGGCAGGATGCGCATTGGGATGGAGTACAATGCGCTGGGGCAGGAGACGAGCCGCCTAGTTTCCGGCGGTGTTTACAGTAGCTGGGAATACTGATACAGCATCAGGAAACGGACTGGAGATTTCTGAAAAGAATGGCGTCCCAGCTTGGGCTTCCGTTAGTGCCGGACACCAGCTATTATTATCCCCGTTTTTATCTTGGACTGTCGGAAGGTGAGAAAAGGGAATCGGGAGAAATTCCCTCCTGTGATATGTGTTTTGACGGACGCTATTATGCAGTCAGTGGTTTTATAACAGGGGCAATTGGAGCAAAATTTCCAGGAATGAACCATTTGGTAGAAGGTGTTGTGGATACAACGGTATCAGCAGGTGAAAGACTTGCGTATGCAGTCTTTGATGACAGTATGTCATGGGATGAGAAGTGGGCATATGCTTTTGATCCAGGACAGATGGTGGCAGATTTTGTGACAGGTGGTGATTGGCATAATTATTTTAATGAAAATTATGGAGCAGATAATGTTACTTGGGAAAGTGCATCTATCCAAGATATCATAGATATGCCAAGTAAAATAACTGATTTTTCGCCGAAACAGATTTCAAATTTGGCTAGCAGAAATGGATGGACGGTCGAACCTTTAGGCAAGGGAAGGTTAGCAGGAATCCCATATGAACAAGGTGGAGGGATAAGTATGCATGCACCAAATGGAAGTTCTATATATATTCAGTATCATCCAGGTAGTGGTCATCATGGAGTAATGCCCTATTATAAGATTTCATCTGGGAAAAATGGAATTGTAAGATATTATATAAATGGAGAGAGAGTACAATAATGGGAAAAGATATAGAAGAACTAATGCAATGTTATGATAGATTTGTAGACATTGTAAAGCAAATATCTATGAATGCAAATGAACAAATTGTAAAACTAAAAGGAACAATTGTTGCAGATGAGCTTGCGAATGATTTTTCTGAAATAGGGATGATGTATGCGAAGGAGTTACTGGAAAATGAATGGATAACTCAAGAGCAGTATACTATTGCAAAAACCATAGATGAGATGCTGGTAAATATGTCTAAAAGAAAAGAACTGTGGTCAGAAGAGGCTCTATTTAATGCTGAAGAATGGGATGAGTGCAGAAAAAAAGGAAATTTGCTCTTGAAAATGATAGAATAATTTTATGAACCATAAATTTGAATCATGGAAGGAAGTTTAATGATAGTATATGAGTTTAATGGTAAAAAAGAGTGTAATAATTTAATCGAATTACAAGAGGTATTAAAACATAGGTCAAAGGGGAATAGTAACGAATTTGAGTTGAGGACAGAACTGGAATATCCATTTCTCACAATATTGATAAAAGAAGAACTGGCATGTGTGCATTATTTTAAAGATGAAAATGATTGTGGTCATTATGCATATACAGACAATAATGGACTAGAAGAAGAGTATGTTATTTTTAATATTGGCTCTGAAAATGCGGAATCAGAAATATCTAAAGAGTTAGTGATTCCTGTTGAACAAGCGTATATTGCAGCAATGGATTTTTTTGAAACATGTGAAATGTCAAAAAGAATGAAATGGTTTGAATTGTAGGTAGATTTAAATTAACCGTAATACCTCCTCCAAAGAAAGGTTAGTTGTGAAGATTAATTTAGAGAAATTTATTATGGTTATACTTTCGGACATCCAACAACCTACAACTCCTACACGTCTATTAATTAACCATCATGGTTGTTGTGAAGTAATTAAGAATCCATGATGTTAATTAATTGACAATAGCGAAATTTTGTCGGGTTGGGTATATGGACGAACATAGCGAATTTAAGTATAAATTAAGGGATGAATTAAAAAATATGCAAAATGGATTTTGATTTACATATTGATGAAAATGAAATCCCAAAAGATATGTTAAATGGGATGTGTATTCATTTTGAAGTATCTACAATAGATATTTGGTAATTTGAGACTTGCATTAATTTTTAGAACGCATTGTTTTCATGGTACTTGCTATTATGAAGATGATGCGTTTATTTATGGTGCAGGAAGTATAAGAGCAGAAGACGTGGCAGAGCGGTGGAGTGATCGGTGACTATATCAATGACATCAACAGTTACCATTTGCATATGTTTGACAAACATGATGTGACAGCAAAGAAATTTGATGCTATAGTGGAAAAAGTAGGGTTATCTGATGCGGAGTGCAGAATGTGCTGTCCTTGGAAATTTTACGGATGAAGTAACGCTGCTTGGCGTGGCTGGACAGATCACACTTGGAATTTTAGATCTGGATCTGCCATGTGATATCCGGGATATCATTGCAGATGTAAAGAACCTTGCAGAAACAGACAGGGTAAGATGGAATCTGATTGGAATGCTTGCATTTGACCTTATCGGTCTGATCCCGGTAATAGGAGTACTAAAGTATTCGGATGAGACAGCCGAGTCAATTGCATCAGGCGAAAAAATATTAAAGGAAAGCCAGACAATATACGAATCATTTGCCGATATGATGTCACCAGATGATGCAGCATAGTATCTGGATTTTCTGGAGAATGGAAGCAGAGAAGGATTGACAAGTGCCGAGCTGGCAGGAGTGGAAAAGGCAGATGCATTGCTGGTATCCCGGAAAGTTGAATATGAGGATGTATGGGATTTAAGGAATGCAGGTGATGTGCTGGAGAGTGGTAGTAAGGGTGGTTTATCAACACAGGGATATTCGGATTTTGCTGATGGAATGTTACCAGAAGATGCTACAAGATGTATTTTAAATAATGAAAAAGCGTTCTTTAATGAGTTTTCTGAAAGAGCAAGTGCGGTAGGGTTGAGCGACACGCAAATTGCAGAAGCCTTTGAGGCAATGAAAAACGGTGATTATGCAAAGATGGCAACATATTTTGATACTTCATCACCAGTTGATGGTGCAGTATTTTGGAGTGGCAATAAAGAAGGCGCTGCTGCATACGCAAACAGCATTGGCGGAACTATAATGGAGCAAACTCCGGGTGGGCAAGTATTTGACAATTGGAGAGGATTGGGTGGCATGTATCCTGAATGGGATAGACCCACGAATCTAGCCCAGAAACCAATATGGGATGCCCTGTCAAGTCAATATGCAAATGGCGCAGAAGGAATTGCGACATATGCTCATCCTGATGGCTATGTGGGAAAAGTTTGGTCAAATATAGAAAAACCAATCCTAGAAGAAAATGATATTATTATTCAGGAGGTAATTATAGATGCAAAATAGTAAAGCTTATGATTGTTTAATAAAACAATTGAATGCAAACGGATCAGAAAAAATGGATGGATATTATCCTGAAGTGATGGAAGAAATATATGATTGGGAGCGAGAAGAAGTAGAAGATATTATTTGGGATGCTTTTTTTAATAAAAATGAAATAGAATTAGCACAATTTTTTCCTAAGTTAAAAAAATATGATGGTATCAAGGCTTTAAAAGAAAGCCCTTATTTATTACAAATACCAAGTGAAGCAAGTGTTGAAATTGGTAAAATATTGTATGAGGCTACGGGAGATGAGGGATATTTAGATATAATTAAAAAAAATATTGATGCCTCTCCGGAAACGATATCATTTGTTTCAATTTTGTCATATTGTAAGCCTTGTCAGCGATTATATAACATTCTTGTAGACATTTATATTAATAATAGTAATAAGGTTAACAGGAGTACTGCTGTTATGGGAATTTTATATAATAAAGGGATAATTAAAGACAGAGGTAGCATTAAAGAATCAAATGATGTAATAAGTTTGCGTAAGAAATTCAAATCCGAAGATAGTATAGAGCGTGAAAAAATTCTTGAAAAATTTGAAAACGGAGAATTAACCTTGTAAATTTGGTTAGTGTATCAGCGGTATTTAAGACTTAAAAAAGTTATGAACTTTTTTTAAAAAAAGGACCGATTTGATTTTCTAATTCATTTAAAAGAGCAGTCAGAAAAGCTTTACGGAGGTAGGTAGAATTGAAATGTCTTATATTTCGCCAAAAACCATCGTCAGAGAATCCAACCTCAGTAATAAGACAATGAATATGAGGATTCCATTCGAGAGGTCGTCCAAAAGTGTGTAATATACAAACAACACCTGGAACAAAGTTTTTGGATTTGTTTGCTTTATAAAACATATTTAGAACAACGCTGCGGACAGAAGAAAAAAGGCAGTTCAAAAGAGAACGGTCTTCAAGAAAAAAGTGTCTGAGTTCTTCATCGATGGTAAAGACACAATGACGATGAGGACATTTAATGAGTTTAAAAGACATGGCAGTAGCACGAGGATGAAAAGTATATTGAATTATTTCATAGTTATCTCTAAAAATTTTTTGCAAAACATTCATGAGATAATTATGAAACAAAGTAACCAAAAAGAAAACCCCTAAATCCCCTCATGAATGAGGGGTAGGGGAGTTGAGGTGTCGAAGACACTTTTTTACAATTTCAATATGAATTTTAGAAAAATATTAAAACATATCAATTTAATGACAGCTAATAAAATTGAGATAAAAATATTGAAATACTTGATATTTTGACTTGTATTTATAAATAAATATGCATATAATAATAGCAAACAAATTTGGAGATGAGATTATGCTGATAGAATTTAGATTCAAAAATTATAGATCATTTCGTGATGAGGCAACATTGTCTATGGAAGCGACAGGGCTTGGAACATTCAAGAATAGTCTGATTAAGTATGGTACATTGAATTTGCTGCCCAGTGTTGCTATATATGGAAAGAATGGTGGAGGTAAGAGTAATGTGATTCGTGCATTCTGGCTGGCAGTACAATTTATAAAAAATGCCCAGAGAACACAGCATGAAAATGCCAGAATTCCAGTAATTCCATTTGCATTAAATGATTATTCAAAAGATGAACCGACAGAATTTGAGTTTGTGTATACACTGGAAGGAATTAAATATTGGTATTCCTTTGCAGCAACAAAGGAGAAGGTATATAAGGAATCTTTGTACCATGCACCAAAAGGACAGAAAGCATTAGTTTTTAACAGGGAGAATCAATCCTTTAATTTTACAGAAGAAAAAGCAAAAAGAAAGCTGATTAGTGAGACTGTTGCTCCAAATCAGTTGTTTTTTTCAATGGCTTGTACAATGAATGACATAGCTTGCATAAATGCAATGAAGTGGTTTCGAGAGTTGCTTTATTTTTCAAGAGATTACTCCGATATTCCAAAGCAATTATTGGATTATTCGAATGATACCAATATGTTACAGGCAATTTCTGATTATGCTAAAGCAGCAGATCTTGGTATTGAAAGTATGCAGTTTGAAATTGACAGCAAAGAAGTTAAGGATGATTTAAGTTTTCCAGAGAATATGCCGGAGGGGGTCAAAGCAGCATTAACTCAGTTCATGCATATTCTGTCGGAGACATCAAGTAATTCTGAAACAAGACTTAAGATGAATGAAGTCAAAGCAACATCAAAACATCAGGGAATCAATGCAAAAGGGGAAAAGGTATTATATCCGCTGGAATTGTCAGATGAATCCGATGGAACGAGAAAACTTATGTCCATTGCACCAGCAATTGAGTCTGTGCTGAACAAGGGAGGCGTTCTTATCATCGACGAAATTGAAAAAGAACTTCATCCAATGCTTGTTGATTTTGTTGTGGCAAAATTCCAGAGCAAACAGTCGAATCCGAATGGGGCACAGCTTATATTTACAACACACAATACAGAACTTATGAATATGGAAATACTCCGTAAGGATCAATTGTATTTTGCTGATAAGAGCAGTGAGGACGGAACATCAGAACTTTATAGTATCAGTGAATTTGGAACCAGAACCACAGATAATATCAGAAAGGGATATTTATTGGGTAAATATGGAGCAACTCCTGATATTGAGATAGAGGAGGTGGAATAATGCCTCGTAAGGTAAAAACAGCCAAGCCTTTGATATATGTATTCTGTGAAGGTGAAAGCGAGCAGGCATATACCGATTATTTGAAAAAAACTTTTTCGGATGTTGCAGTCCTGAAACGACCACCGGATACCGGATTATTTGAGGAAGCAGAAGCAAAGTTTTCAAAATCACCGAAGTATAAGAACAGTATAGAGGTAACGGATGAAATATGGTTTTTCTATGATGTGGAAGAAAAGGATATTCCAAAATGGAATGACAGACTTGCAATCATAAAGAAACTTCGCAAATTGAGAAAAAAGCAGGGAATACGAGTAAGGCTGCTAATGACGAGTGGATGTATTGAATATTGGTTTATGTTGCATTACAAATATTATACTCCGAAAATCATTACTGTTCCTGAAAAGGAAAGGGTTATTAGCGAAGTGAAAAAGCTTGTTCCAACCTATGCAAAAGGGGATTATGCAGCAACAGAGAAAATAGCAGTCAATTATTCTAAAGCTGTAGATAATTCAAAGAAAACAGTGAAAGCATTATTGCCGGATGGTCTGCCAGAGCTAGAGGATACAGATATCAGAAACCAATGGTTAAATACAAAGAGCGTTACATTTTCTAATGTATATGAGGCGATAGAATTTTTGCAGAATCTTGGGTGATTTACAGTGTTCATATTAGAGTGTTTATGCTAAATCGATTGAAAAATATTTTGAAGCAGATGGAGACAGATTCAAATTGTATATAGAACTGGAAAAGGAGCTTGTGTCAAAGCTCCTTTTTGGCTGTGAGCAGAGTTTTTGTTGCTGCATTTTCACCCTTTAATTGGATATAGCCTACGATCATATGATAAAAATATTGTTTCTCATCAGGAGTAAGTTTTACAAGCTGTGCCCGGATATCTGTCATAATTTCATCATCTCTGGTGGAAATATCATCAGATACAACATAATCCACACTTGCGTGTAAAGCATTGCATAATGCAATAGTCGTTTCTAAACTTGGGGTACGGTCACCACGCTCAATCTGTCCGATGTAATTAGTTGAAACATCAATGACCTCGGCTAAGCGAGCCTGAGATAAACAATTGTTGATTCGTAAACGTCGTATTTTCTTTCCTAAAGAATCTGGTTGCATGATGCCTTCTCCTTTTCAATACAGTCAATCTTATATGTTTATAATATATATTATATTCATTATATTAATGCAATTAAATTACCGAGAAAACACACAACATGTTTGATAAAAGATGACAAATAGTGTAAAAACATACAATTATTGAATTAAAATAGACTGCAATGGATAACAATACACAGGAATAACTATTTGCGTGATAAAAACATACAAATTGCTTGATTGTGGAAAGGGGTTGGGGTATTATAGAAGTGATAGATAATCCGGTATTATCTACCATAAAAATTGGAAATGGAGGGTACTATGAATATTGTGTTGGGAGTTCATGTAAAACATGACAGAAGTGCATGTATCATTATTGACGGAAGGGTTGTTGTTAATATAGCGAATGAAAGATTAGACCGAGTGAAGTACTCTGACTCTCCTGAAATCCCCTATACAGCTGTTGATGCTGTTTTGAAACATTGCAATATTGATATTTCACAGGTTTCATGCATTGGTATGTCCGGCGCAGGAATAGAAAGTGAAAAGGTAAAACAGTTCTATAAGGATGACTTTTTCGCTCACTATAGATGTCGCGAAATTCCTTTTTTCTTTCTGTCACATCATTGGGCACACGCATATTCTTCCTTTTGTTCGTCCACTTTTTCCGAAAGCCTGATATTTGTTGCGGATGGTGGAGGTGACTATATCGGGGATAAGCAAGAAGCTGAAACTTTGTATTACGGTAGTCACGGAAAAATACAACCACTCGCCGCACGGACACAGGATATGGTTGTGCGCAAAATGGAAAATCCAGTAAATACTATATATCCTTTTATGCCGGATTATGTACGCAACCATCAAATTAGTATAGCACGAAAATATGCGCAAATTACGCATTTGACTGGCTTTGCACATGGAGAATGTGGTAAAACGATGGGACTTGCTTCGTATGGAAAATCTTATTTTGATTACTCCCAATTAGATTTTCGTGATTTAGATTTTGATTTAAAGTATAAGGATATGTTAGAAGAAATTTACGCATTGCATATCATGTCAGGAAAGTCTCATAGAGATTTTATCTTGAAAGAACGTGCGAATATATCTGCCACAGTTCAAGAGTTTACAGAATGTGCAATAATTTCGCTGTTGAAGAACTATCAGACTCGATACGCATGTGAAAACTTGTGTCTTGCAGGTGGATTATTTTTAAACTGCCTATTAAACCATAAAATACTTTGTGAATGTAATTTTAAAAATGTTTTTATTATTCCATCGGCTGGAGACGATGGTCAAGCTCTTGGCAGTGCATACTATGCTTACATGGAAATGTTCGGAACACAATCCGATTTTCACATTAATTTACCCTACATCGGTTTAGATTATACCGAGCAAGAAATTGAAGATGCAATCCGATTGAAAAATCTTTCCTACAAAAAGTATGCAGATGGTGATTTGGCAAAGATAACAGCAGAATATATATCTCAAAACAAGATTGTTGGCATGCACAGAGGAAGAACGGAGTTAGGACCGCGAGCTCTATGTCATAGAAGTATCTTGGCAAATCCAACCCATCCACACATGAAAGACATCTTAAATCGTCGCGTTAAACATCGTGAAGAATTCCGTCCTTTTGCACCTACGGTTGCGAAGGAGGATCAGTTCAAATATTTTGCATTACGGGCTTCCTCAGACTATATGTTACTTGCGCCAGTTGTTAGAGAAGAATATCGCGAAAAGTTGTCAGCCGTGACACATGTAGATAATACTGCTCGCGTTCAGGCGGTATCAAAAAAGAGCGATCCCTTTATACATCAGCTATTGCTTGAACTGAAAAAAGTTATAGGGGTATCCGTGGTACTAAATACATCGTTCAATGTTGCTGGAGAGCCTATTGTCGAATCTCCGCAAGATGCGTTAAACACTTTTTTGAAAACTAACATTGACGTTCTAGTAATAGGAAACTGCGTAGTAACTAAGCCTTAGAGGATAAGCAGATAGCGTGTTTGCGTATCCCATAGAAGATTGGGTGGGGTGTTTTGTGCAAATAATATCTCTCTTTTTCTCGCCTTTGCATATTGCTGTACTAGAAAGGTATTAACCGGGTTATCGGATAGATTTTGGTTTGGATACGCAGAGTATTCTTGCCCCGCAAACGTAACAAGGGACATCGTTTGATAGAACTGTGATTCAAATTTACGTTCTTGTAAATAGTATCCGATATTGCTTAACGCCAAAATATTCCCTTCGCATGCATCACGATTCCCTATATATAGAAGCCCTTGCTTTTTCAGTATATCAAATACTGTGAAAAAAATTTTATAAATATGTTGAGAGTCGAACCCCATTCGTATTCCAATAATTGCTTGCAAGTTATATAAACGCCACAAATATCCTACAATTCCATAAGATGTGCTGAGATTAATAGCTCTATCTACATATTCTTTCGCTAGAAGGGTTGCCTTTTCTTCGCCTTTCAATAGATTGCATATTGCAAGCAAGAAAAAGCAGTGAATTTGAGCGCGATGCAGATTGTTTGCTTCAATATCTTGTAACATTGAATTAAGCTTTAAAATCAGCTTGTCCTGATGAACAGTAGAATTACTTAATATTTCTAATGCACAAACATCTAGAGAATTATCTGTTTCAATCCTTTTGGATGGCATCAGTGCAGTTGCTTCTATGGACTTTCGCAAGCTTTCGCTAGAAAGATCCATATTAGGATATAGAGTTATTTTAAATTTTGTTCTATATGCCAAGGCTCTTAACCTATTGTCATCCAATTTGTCAGCTAAGGTTATTGACAGAGTATTATATGTCTTAGATAAGTCTATTAAATTGAATGCCCGATAAACTGCTGCCAATCTATCATATAGATCGAACAAAGTTTCATCAGATAATATTTCTTTATTGCACAACCAATCTGCTTGGATTTCCTTTAGTAAGATTTCTCCGTCTGGATACAAGCCTGCGTTCATTAAGGCATGAGCTTTTAATTCCATAATGGAAAGACAAAATGGTCTATCATCTACCATCTTATATTGTTTAAGTTTTTTTAACACAATATCACATTCATCTACTGCTTTAATCGGGGCAAAATGATGAAGAGTGATATATACTCGCATCAGCAATGCCTTTTTTGCTAGAGGTAAATTTTTGCGAGCATGTCGAAGCAACTCAAACATATCATCTAAATATTTATAATAATTTAAGTTTACATTGACATTTGAAATATTATCCACTGCGATTAGCCATGTTTCAATCGTGTGTAGATATTCTCTTGCCTTCTTGTAATCTTTGCTGTATAAATAGAGTCTTCCGGTTTGAAACATACCTAAAACATGATCAATGTTTGGCATGGATACAATCTCTTTTGCGAGAAAAGTTCTTATTGCTTTTTTTCCTTTCAACTGTTCGCTCACGTATAGAAATAAACTTTCGTGAACAAAAGCAATCGTTTCATTTTCTTCATATTTTAATAGGCGCCGTCGCATCAATTCATTCAATTGATCAGATGAATCCTCAAAAAACATGTTAAATAACGCAAGGTTCATTTTACCATTGCATAACGCAATTTTGTACAATAGATTCAAACAGGTTTCGCCATCTTTCTCTTTTTGTAGATGAGAAAGCCTCTGATAGTAGATATCTGCAATCTGTGTTGGCATAAAACGTTTTACATGGAATTTGTTAATATCTATAATGCCTACCGTATTCCTATTTTGAATCTTTACCAAACTACAATCCAACAGATACTCTACATATTGAACAATAAAAAGTGGGTTTTTCGCACTTAGATTAAATAAACGGTCTAATGCATATGGAGGTATACCGTCAATCAACACCCTAATTAAATTTTTAGCTTCATCATCAGTAAGCGGCTCTACATTGAAGCACGACTCTGGCAAATTTTCATCTGCCCATTGAACAAACGACAAGTAATTGATGTTCCCGATGGTAAAATCGGTTCTTCCACTAATCAGCAACGTGATTGAAGATAGGTTAGACTTTAGCCTTTGTATTTCGCATAGGAAGCTATCGTCTGCATTGTGAAAATCATCTAAAAATATTACCGCTTGATTCCCAAACGGAGTCCTACAGTTTTCTATCATAGAAACAAAATCCACATACTGCCCCTCTTGTATGTATCCATGATTAAGCAGAAATCTTTCAATTTCTTTTTGGGGAGTATGACCCTGTTGAAGTTTACATTCATAAAGATCAAATAGCGTGCCCTGCAATCTTGAGAACAATTCTTGCACAAGTCTCGTTTTACCAATTCCGGCATCCCCCCAAAAGCAGACAATGCTTGGTGGCATGGTCGACTTTAGCCTTTCCTCAAGGTCGTTAACAATTCGGATTCTTGATTCTCCAAAAAATGGAGGTTCAAAAATCTGTGTGCCATTTATTCCATTAATCATAACAACTGATTCTGTGCCATTAATTTGAATGTGAAATAGGAGCTCTGGGATGCCATCAAAGTGTTTTTGTTCTACCGTTACTTTTTTGACGGCTGCACCACTGGGTGCAATCACAAAGGATATATTGTCTTCGGAAGTGTTCCAATCCACATCTGTCCTAAGCTGTAAAACACAATGCTTTTCATTATTGGAGTAATTTCGAAAAAGCATATATAAATCATATCGATTAGTTAATTGTGAAACTACAGTATCAACCTGATACTCATAGTAAAAATCCGTATGATCTGATAAACTATACGGATTATTGAGTGCATGTTGCAACTTTGGATCTTCGAGACTTAAAAGGTACGTGCCCAATAAATACCCATCTATTAATCGGAATGATATGTTGCTTCTTTCCAGCGACTTAGTCAAATACCAGTATGTTTGCGGCAAAATTTCACTATTAGTTACCAGAACATAATAATCATACTTCTCGGTGTCTTGAAATTGCATTCTGGAACTACTAGAAGAAATTTTATCATACCTTAAAATGCTATTATCTGTACTTTTGCACTCAAAACATATTTGGATTCCTTTACCGTTAAATGAAGTAAAACTCTGACCTAAAATATTCACAGTGTTAATTTTGGTGGAAACAATAACATCCTTTCCACCATCTGCTACGCGCCGTGTCTGGAATACTTGTACTTGTGGATGTAGCTGACGCAATTGTGCCATAATAATTTTTGCAACAAAATCTTCAAAGTTTTGTCCCAAATTTGCTTCCATCTGCCATGTTAAATTGGGAGACTTCCCACTAGAATATCGCCTCATACATTTCCTTCTCCTATCACTTCTTATGGTAGATAATTTAGAATTACCCCTTATTTCTGTCAAATTTATTGGATAATACCGGATTATCACTCACTTCCCTCCAATCCGTCTTTCCCTCAAATAGAAAATCCATTTCTCGGATGTTTCGTCGTTAGTATCATTTTTTGTTTGGCGAGCGTGACATGTGTATAAATCTGGGTCGTAGTAATAGAACTGTGTCCTAACATTTCCTGTATGTACCGGATATCGACATCTGCATCAAGCAGGGAACTGGCAAAGGTATGACGGAACATGTGAGGCGTAATGTGCTGATCGATACCGGCGAGAGAGGCATACTTTTGGATCATTCTTCGGACACTCTGATCGGATAAAGGTTTTCCAGACTGATTTGCAAAAAAATGACCACAGTTTTCTATTTCTTTGGAAAAAGTGTTTTTGTATTCATTTAAAGTTTCTAGCACGTTATCGTTTCCAATCTGCAGTTTACGTTCTTTAGAGCCTTTTCCATAAATCAGGACAAAATTGTCATTCAGGTTGACATCGCAGGATTTTAAACTGCACAGTTCGGAAATGCGGATTCCGGTGGCAAAGAGCAGTTCAATTACGGCAGCGTCACGCAGAGCATTTTTTTGCTGGTAAGATGTGGTTGCAAGCTGCCGCTGAGTGTATATTGTGGAGAGAAAAAGTTCTAATGTCTGTAACGGAATGGTTTTTGGGAGAATAACAGGTTCCCGGAAGCGGATCTGGATTTTGTCAAAGGGATTTCTTTCGATAAATTCATAAAATTCGCAATAGTGAAAAAATGCTTTGAGGGATGCAATTTTTCTTTTGGCAGTTTTAGGCTTATATATGGAGTGCAGGTGTGCGATATAGGATTCTATCTGCCGGGAAGCGATGTCGTATAAGGAAGTCTCGGCAGGCATTGTGGAAGCAAAATGTGTGAGATCAATTTTATAGGCGCGAATTGTTTTGACGTCTAAGCACTTTTGTGATTTGCAAAATGTAAGATAGTTTGTAATCTGGGTATCGTGTAATTTCATGGTATGTGTTCCTCGCTTTTTATTTTTATATTAGCAGAGGAAAAGTGGTCTGCTGAAAAGAAGAAAAGAAAATTTTTGAAAAAGCAAATTTATATTCGGTTAAAAATCATTGACAATGTAGAATAAGCGTGTATAATAACCAATGCAGCTTAAAAATGCAAACAATTTGCAAATGCACACAAAATGCAAAAACAAATAACTTGCAATTTGAACAAATCAAGATTAAAACAACCAAATGCAGGAGGCGTTTGTTATGTTACACATTTTAGAACATACATTATTACACACAATCGAGGACAGCGTGAAGCTGCTTCCTTTTCTGTTTTTCACTTATTTATTAATGGAGCTGTTAGAGCACACGACAGGCGGAAAAGTGCAGAACAAGATTAAAAATGCAGGGAAAGTCGGACCGCTGTGGGGTGGACTTCTTGGAATTATGCCGCAATGTGGTTTCTCGGCAGCAGCGTCCAGCCTTTATGCCGGACGAGTCATTACGGTTGGAACGCTGCTTGCGGTATTTTTATCTACGTCGGACGAGATGCTTCCGATTTTTATTTCCGAGGCGGTCGCACCGGCAACAATCGTAAAAATTCTCGCAGCAAAAGTTTGCATTGCGATTATTTCAGGATTTCTTGCAGAACTGGTTTATGTGAATGTTTTTAAAAAGAAAGAAAAAGATATGGACATCCATGTGGTATGCGAGGAAGAACACTGCAGTTGCGAGGATGGTGTCTTGAAGTCAGCGTTAAAACACACGTTCAAGATTTTTGTATACATTCTGCTCATCACGTTTATGCTGACATTCGTGATCGAATTGATCGGCGAAGACCAGCTTGCGGTAGTATTTCAGGACATTCCGGTGGTGGGAGAGATGATCGCAGCACTTGTGGGACTGATTCCAAACTGCGCATCTTCGGTGGTGATCACAGAGTTATATTTAAGCGGGATTATCGGAGCCGGGGCGATGATGTCAGGACTTTTGGTAAATGCCGGAGTTGGACTTTTGGTTTTGTTCCGTTTGAACCGCAATTGGAAGCAGAACGCTGGAATTATGGCAGCACTTTATGGATTCGGTGTTGTCTGGGGCGTGATCATTGAGTTACTTGGGATTGTATTTTAACAGATGTAGATGAATAATTGATACGCGGAAGTATGAAATTAAGAGGAAAGAGTTAAAAATTGTATCTGCTACAGTGAAAGCATATACAGAGAAAGAAAAGAGATGAAAAAATGGCAGGAAATGGTTATGCAACGACCAGCAGAAAGAAAATTTTAGAATATCTCATGGCAAACAGCGACCGCACAGTGACGGTGACGGACATTGACCAGTATTTGAAAAAACACGATAACGAGGTGAACATCACAACGATTTACCGTTACCTGGATAAACTTGCCAAAGAGGGAACTGTCATGAAATATGTGGCAGAGAAGGGGAGCCAGGCGGTGTATCAGTACGTGGAGATGGGACATCACTGTGAGGAACATCTTCATTTAAAATGTGTTTCCTGTGGCTGTATTATTCATTTGGAATGTGCGTTTATGCAGGAAATATCGGAACATATTTTAGAAGACCATGGATTTAAACTGCAGTGTAAAAATTCCATTATTTATGGTTTGTGCATGGAGTGCAGGAAAAAACAGGACAGGGAATAATACTGCTATAGGATTTCCCTATAATCAGCTCATGGTTTTATGAATTAACACTTTTTCGATTGATTTGATATGATAATTCCAACAGCAGAACCTGAGAAAAACAGGCAGGCAAAAAGAATGAAAACATAGAAAAAGGATGGGAAAACACATGAGCACATTAAAAGAGAGAAAATTAAAATTTGAAACCTTACAGTTACACGTTGGACAGGAAGAGCCGGATCCGGTGACCGATGCAAGAGCAGTTCCGATTTACCAGACATCTTCCTACGTATTCCACAATTCAAAGCATGCAGCAGACCGTTTCGGTTTGCGTGACGCAGGAAATATTTACGGAAGACTGACCAATCCGACAGAGGATATTTTTGAACAGCGTATTGCAGCATTAGAGGGCGGCGTGGCAGCACTTGCAGTCGGTTCCGGTGCAGCAGCCGTTACATACACGATTGAAAACCTTGCACAGGCAGGTGATCATATCGTATCTGCAAAAAATATTTACGGCGGCACTTATAATCTGCTGGCACATACATTAGTAGATTTTGGCGTTACGACCACTTTTGTTGATCCTTTTAACTTAGAGGAAGTAGAAGGCGCTATCAAGGACAACACAAAAGCAGTTTACATTGAGACACTCGGCAATCCAAACTCTGAAGTAGTGGATATCGAAGCACTCGCAGAGATCGCACACAAACATAAAATTCCACTTGTCATCGACAATACGTTCGGCACGCCATATCTGATCCGTCCAATCGAGTACGGCGCAGATATCGTGGTTCATTCCGCAACCAAATTCATTGGTGGACACGGAACCACAATCGGTGGTGTCATCATTGACGGTGGAAAATTTGACTGGGCTGCATCCGGAAAATTCCCACAGCTCACGGAACCAAACCCAAGCTATCATGGCGTCAGCTTCGCAGCGGCAGCAGGACCGGCAGCATTCGTGACAAGAATCCGTGCTATTTTATTAAGGGATACCGGGGCAACACTTTCTCCGATCCATGCATTTATCTTTTTACAGGGCTTAGAGACATTATCCTTAAGAGTCGAGCGTCATGTGGAAAATGCATTAAAGGTTGTGGAGTTTTTAGAGAAACAGCCACTGGTTGAAAAAGTAAATCATCCATCCGTTTCCGAAGATCCGGAGCAGCAGAGATTATACAAAAAATATTTCCCGAACGGCGGCGGTTCCATTTTCACATTTGAAATCAAAGGCGATGACAAAAAAGCGCAGGAGTTTATCGATCATTTACAGTTATTCTCCTTACTTGCCAATGTAGCAGATGTAAAATCCCTTGTCATCCATCCGGCATCTACCACACATGCGGAATTAAATGAGGCGGAACAGGCAGAGCAGGGAATCAAGCCAAACACCATCCGTCTTTCCATCGGTACAGAAAATATCGACGATATCCTCTATGATCTGCAGGAAGCGTTTGACGCAGTAAAATAATAACCGGCCATTTTGAATATTCATTTCTTAATAAAAAAGGACTGCGCATAGAAATATGCAGCAGTTCTTTTTGTGCTGTCGGATAAAAAATAACGAAAATTTTTTGCTCCCTATTTCGAAAAAGATGTTTACGTTTGTCGAATGAAGTATTATCATAGAGATAGATTTGTGCATTGTAATAAAAATGAAAATATTTGATTACAGAGCTGCTATTTTTTATGTAAAGGGGCATAGGAATATGAAATTTACCAGAAAAGATTTACCACCGGATCAAATGAAACGTGCCAACATCACGACGTGTCTTACCGTTACAATGGCATATGTTTTTTATATTTTGATCATGCTCACATCGGATCGGACAACGCTTGAGAAAATAATATTTGTTTCATTTTATGTGATCTGGTATGCGCTGACAGCCATTTTTGTGGCAAAGAATATTTATGAAAGAAAAGCGGAACTGTTTATAGCAGTTGGATTTTGTATCGGATTTGGAATTATTTCTTATTTACAGAACCCAACAGTTATGATGCTGATTTTCCCGGTTTTGCTTTCATTGTCTGTATATTTGAACGAATTTCTGATCATGTGGGGAGCGGGTGCAACCTTAGTATTTATTATTACCAAGATGGCCCAGATCCTTGTAAATAATCCGGCGGACAAGGCAGAACAGTTGAATACGGTTTTTCTCGTATGTATCTGCCTGATCATGTGTGTGTTTGGCGGATGTAAGGCGATCAGGCGTCTGATCGAGTTTTCCAATGAGGAGACGAACGCAGTAAAAGTAAAAGCAGAGAAGCAGTTACAGGTAGCAAAAGAAGTTGAGACTATCGTAAACGATGTGGATGCGCAGTTTACGCAGGTCAGAAAAGATTTATCCCAGATATCCAGCACGATCGACAATACGCAGATCGCAATCGGAATCATTGCAAATGGCGCTGACAGTTCAGCAACACAGACACAGACGCAGTCAGAAAAAACAAATGAGATCCAGGAGCGTTTAGAGCACACCAATCAGACGGCAGCAGGAGCTTTGGAGACAACGGAGAAGCTGCGGGGGGTCATTGAAACTGGCAAGAATGAGTCGGATGAACTGGCAAGACAGTCCGTGATCGTAGATCAGTCCACAGAGCAGATTTCCCAGACCATTGAGAAACTGGTGGAACATGTTGGAAAAGTATCCGGAATCACAGATGCAATTTTAAATATTTCCAGCCAGACAAACCTGTTGGCACTGAACGCTTCAATCGAGGCTGCCCGAGCAGGAGATGCCGGAAAAGGTTTTGCCGTTGTTGCAGAGGAAATCCGCCAGCTGGCAGAAATGACCAAGGTATCAACGGAGCAGATCACACAGATCATGAATGAACTGACTGCTATCACAAAGGATACACAGACCGAACTTAAGAATGCGGTAGACAGTATCGATGTGCAGCGTGAAAAGGTAAAAACGGTACATGAAAGCTTTATAACCGTTGAGGAAGATGTGAAATCTTTAGTAGGAGATATGACGACGGTAAGCGATGAGGTATCTGCCGTTCTAAGTGCCAATGAAGTGATCGTAGACGGAATCTCTACTTTGTCAGGAATCACGCAGGAGATTTCTGCAAGCACTTCCGCAAGCAGAACGGATATGGATGGTCTGCATGACAGTGTAAGCAATTTTTCAACAGCTGTCGATCATACATTCGAAGCATTGGAGAATCTGAAGGCGATTGCAGCAATTGATGAAGAATAGAAAAATAGAGAGAACAGAGAGAGGACTGCCTTGTGCAGTCCTTTTTGAGCCTAAAAAATGGAAGTACCCTGTTGAGGGAAAGTAGTAATGCGCCGCAGGGATGCGCAGAAAAAGATTGCAATATGGAATTAAATCGTATAGTATATAGTAAGTAATTGCAAATTAAATTTATAGTTTATATAGTTATGGAATGATTCAGGAGGAAAAGAAAATGAATGCAAAACAACTGACCGCAGCAGAGACAATTGTGATGAAGTGTATCTGGGACGCAGACCATGAGATGTCACTGGCAGAAATCGTAAAGAATGCAAATGAGGGATACGGAAAAGAGTGGAAACCACAGACCGTATCGACTTATCTGGCAAAACTCTGCCTGAAAAATTATATCCAGATGAAACGAGCCGGAAGAACGATCACCTATGAAATACTCATCACGGAAGAGGACTACAAGAGTGAGCAGGCGAGGGAGTTTGTCGCATTCTGGAATAATGGTTCGCTCAAGCAGTTTATCACCGCTTTTTATAAGGATGAACCGGCTTCCAAAGACGAGATTGAGGAACTTCGGAATGCTATTGAGGAATTGGAAGAGTAGTTTTGGGGTGAAAGAGGTTTATTCTTCTTGATAAAGAGCATATGACACATGAGGAAAGAGAAATATTTCTTGCGCTGATTCGGGAGAAAATGCCACAGGTAAAAGTTCATGAGAAAGAAAGGAAAAACAATTGAAAAACATATATCGAACCAGAGCATTTGTGGAATTATTTTATAGAGTAAGGGATTTTCGCTACATGGCATTATACAGAGTTTTTGTCGTTGCCATACTATTTCTTTTTACATGTATGCTTCGAGTGAAATCCACTGAACTAATGATACAAAATATGTGTGTGGTTGTGGCAGCATTTATTGCGCCGACATGGTTGATTGTTCATAACTGCAGGATTGCGGCAATGCGTTTATGCAAAAAGTATAAGATGGAAAATGAATTTGGTAAAGTAAATTTTTTGCCTGATAGTGTAGAAATTAACGATTTTGATGTAGAAAGCAGGATTGTGGGGTATGAATCAATCAGTAACTATTACAAATTGAAACACTATTATTTTTTCCTGATAATTACAAACGAAGTGATTCCCATTTTTGTCGATAAAAAATCATTAACGAATGAAGAAATGGAGAAATTAGAACTTCTGGTGCAACAGAAAATGCCACAGTTGAAGAATCAGACTGCAAAAACGATAAAACAGAGATTTGCTTTTTATAATCTTCATTCTCAAGGAGACTTGTATGGTATGTGAAACGCTGATAAATAAAAAATTAATGTACAGATTGTATGCTGCCAGCCGTTTGACGAAAATATGCGTGCTCTTATTATTGATTTTGGTTAAACAGATGTTAGATATGGCATCTATAGAGTCAAATAAGAGTTCTTCATTCTTTCTCATAGGATTGAGCATTTGGGCAATCGTGGAGATTGTGGTGTATTTCGTTGATCAGAGGAGAGAAGCAGTCTGCATTTTGAAACAATATGATGTAAAGCAGTTTCGTCAGGTGGTATCTTTTGAAAAAGAAGTGATCAGAGTGACAAACGTAATCAATGATACAAATTTTGAAATTCCTTATGGCGAGATCAAAAAATTACGAAAGAAAAAGTATCTTCTTATTTTTCAGACAAAGGACCAACATATTATTATTCTTGACAAATTGCAAATGTCAATTGCGCAGCAGGATGAACTGCTTCGGATCATTCACAAAAAAATGCCGTGGCTGCGAGCCAGAGGATTAGCATAGTTTCAGGTTGGGAAAAGGAGTGAGGAATAAAATGGAGTTTGAATGCACAATTAATCGAAAAAGCGCAAAGGAAATATATAAAAAGACCGGGAAGAACGTTGGTATAACAATTATAAAAATCATTTTCTGTTTTCTGGCGATATGTCTGTTTCTTTTTTTGCTGATAAAAGATATTGCGATGATCTTACTGTTGGCAGGTTCCTTGATAGCAACGGTGATATTTTTAATCATTTATTATCAAAGACAACTTAATATGATCTGTCCCAAAAAGAAAGACGGCAGTAGTGAATACCTCCAAAAAGTGGCATTTCTCGAAGATGAAATTGCGGTATCAGGAGATTTGAATAATATTGTTTGTAAGATTGCATACAAAAGAATCAAAAAATATTATTCCAGCCAGCATTATTATATTTTTAAAACCAGAGGCGGATTACTCTTTTGTGTAGAAAAAAGCAAAATTTCGCCAGCAGACAGAGAAAAACTTGCAGAACTTTTCAGAACAAAAATGCCACAGTTAAAAATACCGTGGGAGTTGCAGCAAAGTATATATGGACGTTAGAAAATAAAAAAATATTCTGAATTTACAGAAATAGTCTGAAGAGGTACTGATTGAAGTTGTCCGGGAAAAAATGTCACAGGTGAAGTTACCAAAATAACGGTCAGGATGTGTTGAAAATGGAATTAAAAAAAGAAGCAATTCGTATAGTATAAAATATAAAATGAAAAATTAAATTTTGGGTTTATAAAACAAAGATTTAGGAGAAAATGAATGCAAACGAGGAATATGGAAAAGAGTGAAAACAATCATCAGTTTAAAATAATTTTTAATTACAATATATTTGATAAGTGTTTTTCAAAAATATTTCCATGGTATAAGGCAGTGTATGGGGCAATAGTGTTTGGCGTAGGGATTTTGACCGTAATTTTTGAGAGATATGGTCAAAAAGGACAGGCAATATTTATGCTTGGAGGTGGAGTTTTTCTGCTCATTTTCTGGTATGCAGAAAAAAAGAAAGTCTGCAAAATGACGATAGAACGGTTTCAAGATCAATATGGAATCAGAGAAATCCATGGAAGCTGCATCTTTATGAATGAATATTTGTTATATCAAAGAGATTTCAAGCAGGAAAAGAAGATTTCATATGAGTCATTTCAAAAATTTTATGATTTGAAAGAGGTTTATCTTTTAAGGACAAAACTATATATGTCCATAAGCAAAGCGCAGGAACAGGCGGATCATTTAGGGTTTATCTTCATTGATAAAGAGCATATGACACATGAGGAAAGAGAAATATTTCTTGCGCTGATTCGGGAGAAGATGCCACAGATAAGAAACGGTAATAGATAATATTTGTAACTATAAAATTAAATAAAGAAGAACAGCCAATTATCATTGTGATATGCAATCCCTGCTGTAACCATTTTACATAGGTTCCTGTTTCTCCTCTTTTACTACCATAATTTTTCTCCTTTATGTGTGATATTTGATTTGCAAATCACTTATTAAGAAGCATATAGTTTGAGGAATAGAAACCAGAAAGGGAATTTTTTATTTGTAAGTATCAAGCTGTACCAATAATTGAAGATTCGCGTTTTCATATTCATTGAATACAGAGGAATCAAAAGTTTCCGAGTCGAATTCCGGTAAATACCAGAGCTGGCTCAAAAAATAAGCATTTAAGTCCTGATTTTTAAAAATGTATCCGTGTCTGGCATAGATTTCATTTTTTGCCAGATGAATGATTAACGGAGGGACATTGCTAAAGTCGGAAGCCTGATAATATCTTGTATCTGTAGCATAAATCGGGTAAATATTCATGGAAATATCCCGGACTTCCATTACATTTTCCATATATCGGACATACTCCGGGTAAAAGGAGCAGTAGTCGTGATAGGTGTTCCGTTTTTGGAGTTCTTCCAAAATCTGGCTTTCGTCCCAGTCATCGCTGTATTTCTGCAAAGATTGTTCCGGTAAATCGTTTTCTTCTGAAGAGGAGGCAGTTTCACTGGTTTCTGTTATCGCTTCATCCATTTGTTCTTCTGTTGATCCATAGTTGTTGTATTTTTCATAGTCAGATGTCTGGGTATCTGTCTCGGTGTCAGATGTTATATTTTCTGATAAAAGATCGTTTTTCGTATCAGCCGTATGACCGCAGGCAGCAATCAATATGCAGCATGGTAATAAGATGCAAACTAAAAATTTTTTTCTCATGGTTAATTTCTCCCTTAATTTAACGTATAGGTTGCTGTGCTTTATAGAAATTCTTTTTCATAAAGTTGTTAAAATACAGATGTTATCTTATCACATTTAGCTTTGGTCGTATATAGTTTTGAAAGAATAAAAAACTAAAAATATAGTTAATACTTTCTTGCATAAAAAAATAAAATACTGTAAACTGAAAATATAGTTTACAGATTTAAGCATCATACACATTATCTTTAGCATATAGGAATATCTGGTTAAGTGGAAGATTAGTAGATAGGGGGAAAGCAGTATGAACAGTAAAATCAAAGAATATTTTGAAAATAAAGAGAATCGTATCAAGTGCGGCATCACAGGCGGAACGATCGCGCTGGCAGTCGTTATTTTTACAGTGATGGTGTTCATGGAGAAAAATGAAACTCCAAATAATCCCACTGAAACCGTTTCACAGACGGAAAGTGACACACAGACAGAAGAAGCGGCAGGATATTCTTTCAACGCGGGCGATCTTTACGATATGCGGCTGGATGCACAGACAATCGAAGATTATTATATGAAATCCTGTGGGGATCAGTTCAATCTGTACACGATCGATGAGGATGGTGTGCTCTGGGGAAGTGGGCATAATGAGTATGCGCAGATTGGACTTGGGTATGCGGACGAGGAATTTCATGAGAAAAAAAGTAAAATCGCGGAACACGTTGTGCATGTGGACTATTCCCAGAAAGATTTTGTTGTCTATCTGACGGAGGAAGGGAAACTTTATGGTCTTGGAAACGATTCTACCTATATGTTATTGCAGCATACAGAAATGCCAGTGGAAGATTTGGCATATCCGACAAAACGGTATGTCACCAGTCCGGCACTTTTGCTGGAAGATGTCAGTTATGCGCGGTGCGGACGTGATGATGTAGTTGCATTGAAAAAGGATGGTACAGTCTGGACGTGGGGAATGATCTGGAATTATCAGAGTACGGGATATTGTATCACAATGCCACAGCAGATTCTGACAGATGTGAAGATGATCACAGGCGGATGGTTTAACCACGCCGCACTCAAGGAAGATGGAACACTCTGGACGTGGGGATACAACTTTAGTGGAAACTGCGGAACGGATAAAGCCACGATGATTGAAACACCGGTGCAGGTGGCAGAAGACGTGCAGCGCGTGTGGACAGGACTTTTGAATTATTCAGCCAAAGAGGATGATATTACCGATGTGGAAGAATTCGGTAATGATTATGTGGATAATACGATCATTGAAAAAACAGACGGCACATTCTATGCATGTGGAATGGGTGTCGGCGACAAAAGTGTGGTATTGCCGCAATATTATGAAGTGTCGGAGCTTGACACAGTCTGCTCATCAGAGTTTCTTCTGCTGGACTGGGATGAAGAAATGTTGAACAGGAAACAAAGAGAATACATTGAGCGAAAGGAGAGCCAGAGCGAAGAGGCTGTTCTTGCAAGAAAAAATGAAGCTTTATTGGAAGAGATAGACAAAAACTACGATATGGAGAAACTGAAACGTAAAGTCCCTCGTTTTTCGGAGGATGATAAGATCAATGAGGCATATTATAATGCAATCAAAACACTGGATACAACGGGATTTCTGCCGGATGGGAACTATTGCTTTGCGGTAGAGCAGGATGGAAGAACGGATGTGGAACGGTTTCGAAAACAGCTGGAGTGTGCTCACGGTCCGATAAGAATTGCAGTGGCGGATGCAGATGGAGACGGTACAAATGAGTTGCTTATTTTGATTGATGGAGTTTGTATGGCAGATTTAGATGAATATGTCTATCGGTATTCGGAAGAAAAAAATGGTTTTGAACTTGAATTTGGATCTACAGCGGGATTTGATTATTATGAGAATGGGGTGATTAAGGCAAGTCCGCTTCATTCGATGTATAGTGACTATCAGGACGGTTTTTGGCCTTATACCGTATATCAGTATGATGAAAACAAAAAGGAGTTTGTGGAGAAAGTAAGTGTAGATCAGATTACTAATGTTCCGATTAATTCTGATGTTTTCCCAAAGGAATATGATAAAGATAGTGATGGAAAAGTGTATATTGTCGGTCAGGGAGAATCCGTTAAATATTTAGATGAACAAGAATATCGCGCATGGAAAAAACAGATTTTCTGGATGCCGGAGATGAAAATAGATTGGTGTGAATTAGGAAGCAATAAAGAGTTATTGGAAGAGATAGATAAAAATTATGATATGGAGAAACTGAAACGCAAAGTTCCTCGTTTTTCGGAGGATGATAAGATCAATGAGGCATATTATAATGCAATCAAGACACTGGATACAACGGGATTTCTGCCGGATGGGAGATACTGCTTCTGGTATTATGATGAACCGGAGAATTATTTGGAAACAAAGGAAAAATTAGGCGGATTTGGCATTGCAGTATGTGATGTTGACGTTGATGGAAAAAAGGAAATGTTGATCGGATTGAGAAAAGAGTTGAGTGAGCCGTATGGTGTTTTGATTTACAGATATAACGAAGAACAAAGAAAATTTGAGGTAGAGAATGGTTTTTCTTCCAGAATTAATTTTTATAATAATGGATATGTGGAAGAATATTGGACAATGCCAAATTATGATCAGCCTGCTTTCACGATATATCAATACAATCCGGCATTAGATACTTTTGAAAAAATGTTTTGGATTAATGGGATAGAGGACGTGGGAATTGATGATTACTTCCCAACAGAACAGGATCTAGATGGAAATGGAAAAGGGTATATTATGAGCGTTGATGGCAAAGAAACATATGTGGATGATGCTGCCTATCAGAAAATGATGGAACAGTATATTGATTTGAATAAACGAATTGATGTGGAATGGGTGGATTTTTTTGAGTAAATACATGAAATAGACACCGGAAAATAAATTTTATTGTTATTTTGTTGCATTGATTTGAACAGGATAAAAATTATAAAGGAAAATAGTTCATGAGAAGAAAAAGATGTATGATGATAGGAGCATTGGCAATGACTTTGTTATCGGCTTGTGCAGACAATAATTTAGGAACAGACACAGAGAGAGAATCAGTCATTCCAGAACAAAATCAGAAAGAAGATACAAATTTATATGAAAATGAGTTAATGGAAAAGACGACATTGTAATTGGAGCGATATATGAAACAGGAGCTGGACCGCAGGGAATGATTCCATATACTCAAATTCGCATTTATGAAGATATAGGAAGCGAATTTGTATATGATCAGGAACTTTGCGATGCGATTAATGTTGAACTTCCAGAGGACGCTACAGCAGAACAGGTAAAGGAAATAATAGCCAGAAAAAGTAATTTATGGAGAAACACGAATGAGATGGTCAAATGAAATGTTCTATATTCTTTTGCTTAATTCATTTGCAGGTGCGATTGCTTATGGATTTTGGATGATAGCAAAAAGCGGTATGGCGAAGAGGAAAAAATTGAAATATGTGTATCCGATGCTTGGAATTGTCGAAGCTTTTTTTATTTTTCCGATTATGTATATTTATCTGAAAATTTCAACGCACGTTCCGGGTAGCCATGGAATGTATTATGGAACATTATTTTTGCGCACACCGTTTATTTACAATGTGCAGTGTGTGATCGCAGGAATATGGATCGTGGGTGCAGTCTGGAATTTCGCAAAATATGCATTTCAATATTTGAAATTTCAAAAAGTGTTGGAGAAAAGCGTCAGCTTTCGTTTGCCGGAAACCGAAAAGAACAAAATAATACAGGAACTGGGAATGAAAGGAAATGTGGAACTGTACCAGAACTATGCAGTGACATCACCGATTGTCATCGGTTGGCGGCAGAAAAAAATCATTTTTCCGGTGCGGGAGTATGAAGAAAAAGAACTTACAACGATCCTGTACCACGAACTTGTCCATATCAGACAGCATATTCTGGAAATGAAAAAGATGGGCATTTTTTTAAAACTGATATTCTGGTGCAATCCGATGATGAACGGACTGCTCCGAAGCATTGATATGTGGGGCGAGATTGCGTGCGACCGCTATGTGTGCAGTGAAACCGCATATCCATATACTGCGCAGGAATATTACACCGTTGCGGTGGATGGTCTGGAACAGTCGCATCTCTGGATGCCGAAGATGGTCACCGGATTTCGGAAAAAAAACAATTTCAAAAGCCGGATTCTGCAAATGAAAAATTATAAGAAAGAAAACGATTTCAAAAGAATTGGCGGTATGACACTTGTTGTGTTCTTGTGTGCGGTCTGCACCACAACGACATTTGCAGCAGGGGAGGGATTCCGGGCTGGATATGACAGAGTTTTCGAGAGTACGAAAGTGGAGATCGAAGAAGAGGTGATCGAAGACACAGAGTATGAGGAAATGTTTGTACCGGAACAGGAAACAATTGTATCCGGAGAATTGCCGGATGAAAATCCTGTTGAGGGTAACGAGGAATTTCAGATCAGTACCTTAGAGTCGGGTACGATGTTTTTTGCGGGAACTGTTTATGCAGATCGTGATCAGTGTATTGCAATCCGCGTGAACATCATGCCTGCGGGTCAGACGGTTTGCTATGGAATTATGACACCGGATGAAAAGCTCTGGTATGTTTACGCAATCGACAGCGGCACTCACAATTTTAGGATCTCAAACAGTGGCAATTATAAAATATTTGTGAAAAATGTAAGTACCGGTGACGTTGACCTTGAGGGTGGATATGTGAGTTACTAAGCGCAAAAAGAAGTAATAATCAATATTGTGAAAATGGTGAGGTATAAGGTGAAACAAAAGAATACATTTGAGGGAAAAGCTTTTAGAGTTCTTTTTATTGTTCTGGCAGATTTATTTATTGTGTTCAGTGTGATCATAATAGGATATGACAGTGTTTTCTCACCGGAGTTTCCGGTTTCAATTGGAGCTTTTTTCTTAATTCTGCTTTTGTGGCTGAATGTGGAAATGGTAGTACAGTATTTCTGGCGTGGAAAACGCAGGTCGCGTATTTTGAAAAAATATAAAGTGACGCAGTTTACACAGCATGTTTTGTTTGAAGAAAATGATATAAAGATAACGAATAACGTAAATGCGGAATGTTATGTGATTCCTTATAATCAGGTGGTTCGTGTGAGAAGGAAAAAAAATTTACTGCTTTTTTTCACAAAAGACTATCATTTGATCGCAGTGGATCAGTCCGGAATTCCATTCGGAGGACAGAATGAGCTGTTCCATAGCATTTTTGAAAAAATGCCACAGGCAGCCAGATGGGGTATAAAATAAGGGGCTGTGAGGAGAAAAATTCAATGAGATGGACAAATGAATTGTTCTATATTCTTTTTCTTAATTCCATCACAGGTGCAATTGCCTATGGATTTTGGAGTGTATTAAAAAAGAACATGGCGCGGAGGAAAAAACTGAAATACATCTATCCCATGCTTGGAATTGTCGAAGCTTTTTTTATTTTTCCAATTATGTATAGTTATCTGAAAATTTCAACCCATGTTCCGGGAAGTCACGGAGCATATTATGGAACATTATTTTTGCGCACACCGTTTATTTACAATGTGCAGTGTGTGATCGCAGGAATATGGATCGTGGGTGCAGTCTGGAATTTCGCAAAATATGCATTTCAATATTTGAAATTTCAAAAAGTGTTGGAGAAAAGCGTCAGCTTTCGTTTGCCGGAAACCGAAAAGAACAAAATAATACAGGAACTGGGAATGAAAGGAAATGTGGAACTGTACCAGAACTATGCAGTGACATCACCGATTGTCATCGGTTGGCGGCAGAAAAAAATCATTTTTCCGGTGCGGGAGTATGAAGAAAAAGAACTTACAACGATCCTGTACCACGAACTTGTCCATATCAGACAGCATATTCTGGAAATGAAAAAGATGGGCATTTTTTTAAAACTGATATTCTGGTGCAATCCGATGATGAACGGACTGCTCCGAAGCATTGATATGTGGGGCGAGATTGCGTGCGACCGCTATGTGTGCAGTGAAACCGCATATCCATATACTGCGCAGGAATATTACACCGTTGCGGTGGATGGTCTGGAACAGTCGCATCTCTGGATGCCGAAGATGGTCACCGGATTTCGGAAAAAAAGCAATTTCAAAAGCAGGATTCTGCAAATGAAGAATTATAAGAAAGAAAACGATTTCAAAAGAATTGGCGGTATTACACTTGTCGTGTTCTTGTGTGCGGTCTGCACCACAACGACACTGGCATCTGGGGAGGGTTTCAAAGCAGGATATGAAAGACTTTTTGCTCAGACGAAAGTGGAAGTTGAGGATGTGGTTGTGGAAGAGACTGAGTACGAAGAAAATTTTGACGCTTCCAAAGTGACAATTGTGTATGATGGAAATGAGGAGCAGCTGCCACAGGGGAATGGTGATTTGACGGAGCAAAAATTAGGGGAATCTGAGGCTGCGGTATGGGAGAATATCCGTATTAGCGGACAGAATATGATTACGGTTTCGCTTTCAATCAATCCATTCGAAAACGAAGTGCGGTATGGTCTGATTATGCCGGATGGAAAACTGCGCTATGTGTATGGTTCTGGGATGTGTTCGCATGCGTTTGAAGTGGGCAGTGCAGGAACATATAAAATTTATGTCAAAAATATTAGTTCATCTAGTATAACTGTGAGCGGGGGTTATCTTTATAACTAATGGTAGTTTCTATTCATGTAATAATCGTCTTCTTAATATTTTGAAAGGAGATGATGCATTTGGAACAGGCATTAATTGAAGCTGCAACCACGCAGGGAATCTGGGTTCTTCTTTTTGTTTCGCTATTTTTGTATACGATTAAAAATAATGAAAAATTAGTGGAAAAGCAGGATAAAAGAGAAGAAAATTACCAGAAACTGTTGTCTGATATGACAGAAAAATATGCTGTTGTTGAGGATATTAGAAACAGCGTGGATGAAATTCAGAAAAAAATGGAACAGATTTCGATAGAACAAAAAGAATAGGAAAATATTGTTCTATATGAAGAAAAATCACTTATTGCCAACAAGTTTGGTGATAAGTGATTTGAGTTCTAAATGAAAGAAAAATTATGTGTGATGAATGATAAAAATGGATTATTCAAAAGAGGCATATAATATTTATAAAAATGAGAGATGAGCAAAACGAATTGATTTAAAAGTTGGATTTGGCAGTTAGCTTTTGTAAAACCGAAAGAATGGGAATTTTTGCATGGATCGTGTTTGGCGTTTTTATTATGCTGTATCGGTTAAATCTGAAAGATGTATGTTCCATGCAAAAACGTATGGAACAGGGGAAACACCGGTTGACTTTCCGGGAGGAAATCGGACAGCTCCTTGATAAGAAATTTTACATACTTGTGCTGGCACTGCCGGTACTGGGGGTATGTGTATTTAACATTTTACCGATTGTATTTATGATCCTGATCGCATTTACAAATTATGGCGGGGATATTGTACCACCTCAACAGCATTGAATTATTTTGCCGGACTTGGTCTGGCATTATTACTGGATAAAGACTGTGTAAAAGGAAAAGCATTCTGGAGGGCCGGTTAATCAGCTTATTGCAGCCTGTGGGAAAAGTGCCATTGGATTTCTGGATCTGGATGCGAAATGGAGTGCAAGGCTGATCGGACTTTTTGTGAATTGCTGGATCAGCGTTCCATCCATCATGTTACTTGCAACTGGAAATCTTTCTAACAGGGATGTTTCTTTATATGAAGCTGCAAAGATCGACGGGGCAGGCAGATGGAAACAGTTCGAAAAACTGACAATGCCTTTTATGCTGTTTTCCACGATGCCGGTTTTACTTGGACAGTTTATCGGAAATTTCAATAACTTTGGTATTTTTTATTTCCTGAGAGGAGGACACATTTCAATGAGTAAAAAGTGGAAATTCGGCAGAATGATGGATACAGGCATAACATATCTGATTCTCACCGCTGTAGCATTTGTGTTTTTTTTCCCGTGTCTCTGGCTGATCCTGGCATCGTTTTCAAAATCGGGAACCATTTATTCATTTAACGGTTTTTTCCCAAAAGAATATAGTTTTGCAAGTTTTCAGAAACTTTTTACTGATACGACACTTTACAACTATCCGAGATGGTTTTTTAATACACTTTTTGTGGCAGCGGGAAGCTGTATATTAGGGACATTTCTTGTGATTTTAACTGCATATACAATGTCAAGATTTACATTTGCAGCCAGAAAACCAATGATGAAAATCACGATGGTACTTGGAATGTTTCCATCTTTTATGGGAATGATCGCAGTTTATCTTCTGATGACGCAGTTTAACCTGATCAATCATTTGTGGGGCTTAATCTTGATTTATGCTGCAGGTGCACCGATGGGGTATCTGACACAGAAGGGTTTTTTTGATACGATCCCAAAAGCAATTGATGAGGCGGCAAGGATTGACGGTGCAACAAATTTTCAGGTGTTTACAAGGATTAATCTGCCATTATCAAAACCGATCATTGTATATACTGTGTTGACATCTTTTACATGGCCGTGGAGCGATTTTATTTTACCGAAACTTCTGCTGAAAGAAAAAGATCTTTACACCGTTGCAGTTGGACTGATGAGCTTAGATGAAACGGAGTTTGCAAGATTCGCAGCCGGAAGTGTTTTTATTGCAGTTCCAATCGTTATCCTATATTTCTTTCTTGTAAAAAATATGGTGAACGGCATGGCGCAGGGAGCGGTAAAAGGTTAGATACGGTTTACAATCAGTTATTGTTGAATCCGTTTTTTCATGTTAAAATGGGCGCAGGCATTGCAATGACATTTCCTTAGCAGTTTAAGGGATGACAAGACTTTTCGGAAGAAAGTGCCTGTGACAGGATGTTTACGAAAGAAGACGGAGGAACGGTATGAGTAAGGGAATCGCGGGAAAAAATAACTGGGCATTGTTTTTACTATTGCTGGCAGGGATCGTACTTGGAGGTTTTATCGGAAGCCTTGCAGCGGGAGTGCCATTTTTAAGCTGGCTGAATTATGGGCAGACATTTGGATTTGCAAATCCAATCGTGCTGGATCTTGGAATCCTGGTCATTACATTCGGACTCAGTATCAAGATTACGATCGCAAGCATTATTGGTGTATTAATCGCAATTATTATTTATCGGTTTTTATAAAAAATAAAAGTTTAAAATGCAGGTACAGATGGGGCGCCTGCATTTTTTAATGCCAGATGATTGTTCATCAAAACGGACTGTGTTATAGTAATAAAAAATATCACAAGGGGGGAATTCGGGTGAAAAAATTATTATTAAAGAATGCAGTGATGCTGGCAGTCGTTATATTCTGCATTGGTTCCGTCAACTGTTATGCAGCCACCAGTACGGGGATCAATGTCAATTATCACAGCCAGAAGGAAATTAAGGATTACCTGAAAAGTAAAAAGGTAAATATTGACGCAGAGACGACCTACAGTAAGAAGGCATCGGATGTAAAGCCGTATCAGGCGGGTACGATCAGTGAGAGCAGTCAGAAATCAGCATTAAATACCATGAATGCGATCCGTTATATTGCAGGAATTGATGCAGTGGGGCTTGATTCTTCTTATACCAAAATGGAACAGGCGGCAGCTTTGGTTAACTCAGTAAATGGAACCTTATCACATTTTCCATCAAAACCGGCAGGAATGGCCGACAGTCTTTATCAACTGGGGGCGTCCGGTGCATCCAGCGGAAATCTTTCCTATGCAAGCTGGAAATGCGGACTCGGGTATCATCTGGTAAAAGCATGGATGAATGATGGTGATGATTACAATATAGACCGCGTCGGACACAGAAGATGGATTTTAAATCCGCCGATGGAAAAAACAGGATTTGGCTGGGTATATGGATCACATGGAACTTATGCGGCGATGTATGCATTTGACAACTGGTATGAACCGACGGATTATTATGGTGTGGCATGGCCGGCCCAGAATATGCCGGTAGAGTTTTTTGGCAGCAGTTATCCATGGAGCATCAGCATGGGGAAAGATGTGGACAAATCTGCTGTAAAAGTGACTCTCATAAGGCAGTCGGATCAGAAAAAATGGGCTTTTTCAGAAAAGAAAGCCGATGGCTATTTTAACGTGGAAAACA
>OOCP01000724.1_pt1 | contig 39646 bp, 50 predicted proteins | sample 1671511 | NCBI WGS metagenome assembly OOCP01 (sample SAMN06348164, study PRJEB24527) | human gut metagenome | biome: human gut; feature: ankylosing spondylitis patient; material: feces | host: Homo sapiens | place: China | collected 2015-10 | reverse complement strand
GCAAAAACATATAAAATTGCTTGATCCTAATTTGTTAGCTTGTCCTGATTGGGAGAACTTACTTGGACAGTTGGCTGATAGCGGTGCATGGGTAGACTTCACGCAAGGTCTTGATATTAGGCTTATGACAGACGAAAAAGCCGCTGCTATTAATAAAGTCAAGTACAGTATGCTTCACTTTGCTTGGGATAATCCTGCTGATATGGAAACGCTGGAAAAGTTAAAGGAATACAGATCTGTGTGGAAAGGCAGTCAGCGCAACCGTAGCGTTTACGTGCTAACAAACTTTAATAGTACACACGAAGAAGACTTGTATCGTGTGTATACCTTGAGGGAGATTGGCTATGATCCGTACATTATGATTTTTGACAAACCTAATGCGCTGGATAAAACAAGGTACCTGCAGCGTTGGGTTAACAATAAGCAGATATTTAGGACGATTAAGAAGTTCGAAGACTATGATCACACGAGAGGTTAACTATGAATTAGGTGTAATTTTAAAGGAGATTGAGGATGAAGATACCTACAAATAAAATTGTTGGATGGCAGAAAACAAAAAATTGTCTGCCGGTTCTTGATGCATTGGTACTAATTCAGTCTAAAGAAGATAAATATTCTTATGAAATAGCCCAATTAGTTTCAGATGATGGTACATTAACTTTCCGTAGTTGGTCTGATTATGGACGCGATTTTGATCTAAAAGATATTCGTAAATGGGCCTATATAAAACTATAGGGGAGACTAACATGAAATTAAAACGGTTGAAGAATATGATTATCGAGAGGTTAATTGATATTAAGAACATTGGTTAAATTTATTTAATTAAAACGGTCGCTTTGCTATTGCCTCAGCACTATAAATACTATGTACAGCACAATATTATAAAATTAACAGGGAAGTGTATTTTATAACCTGCGGGAGCTGATTAGACCGCAGGGGGCGGCCTTTTAATATAAGCAGTTGATGAGATTGAGAGGACGATAAGACGATATGAATAAATTTAAGAAATACTGTCCCAATGTATGGGTGGCAGAATGCGAAGAAGAATATAAAAAAGGTGACATTATTCAGCTTGAGACGAAATACGGAAAAGAAGTTGAATGCGAAGTTTATAACTTGGTGTTACAAAAAGATGATAAATATTTTTATTCTATTGTCCGAACTGATGAGCAAAGTTACGCAGAACGCAAGGCGGAAAGATACAACAACGCTGCCCTAAAAAATCAAGTGAAAAGCAATGATAAGTGGAGAGCGGCGGAGGAAGGTAAAGAATTTTTATCATTGGGGGAACCAATAAAAGTTGGACATTACAGTGAAAAACGTCATCGTGCCTTAATTGAAAGGAACTGGAAACGGTGTGAAAAGGCTGTAGAACTTGCAGATAAGGCAGCTGAACAAAAGAGCAAAGCTGAGTACTGGGAAACCAAATCAAAAGAAATAACGTTAGCAATGCCCGAAAGCCTAGAGTATTTCTCAGCTAGACTTGAAAAAGCTGTTGAATATCATAAAGGATTGAAAGACGGAAGTATACCAAGAAGCCATTCATACTCCTTGGCTTATGCCAATAAAGATGTTAAAGAGCTAAAAATAAAAGTTGAAATAGCCAAAAAGTTGTGGGGATAAAAAAGGACGGTGAGATGTATGCACTACATTTTTAAATTAGATCCTAAAAAACCGCCATCACCGCCACCGGAAAGGAGTTCTATAGATTTGAGAGAGGATTTATCAGAAAAAAATACAGATGCCATAGAAGCGGCTATTATCATAAGAAATTATTGCGCTGGAAGAACCTGCGAAAAATGTTGCTTTGGTGATGTAAATAATAAGTATTGCGTTTTTACACAGCGAATTATTCCGAGTGAATGGAATTTAGGCTTTGCAGCAATGAAAAAAAGACAGGACGGTGATAATAATGTTAAGTAAATATATACAATATTTTTTAGATGAAAATGATTTAGCGGCAAATGAACCATTTACTATTGTAATTAAAGATACAAATGAAAAAGTATATGAAGAAACTTTTTATATTAACGCAAATGCAACAGATACAACCAACATTTTAATGCGTAGTGATAACAAAGGAGTTTATATTTCTGCTTTAGTGGCTTTATTAAGCGGAATGTGTTTGCCAAAGAAAGAGCCGTGGCAACCTGAAATCGGCGACGTATATTTTTACGTTGCTGTTGGCGACAAAGGCGAAGGGATTATACATGCCGAAACATTGTTTGATAAAAACGACATAAAATTTTTACTTTTAAAAAAAGCAAAAAAATACTATAGAACATATTTGGAAGCGAAAAAACATTTAAAAACGGACTATGAGGATTTAAAGGGAGAATAAAAATGAAAAAATATGAATCAATTAATTGAGATAAAGGACGACATAACCAATGGTTAGATACAGGCGTTGTACCTGCTGTAAAAAGATAAAACGTATAGTCAGCGGCTTTGAAATACCATGTATACATAAAAGCTTTGAGCTTTGTGAGGAATGCAACAAAAAAGTAATGGAAAACCTTAGAAAGACGGTGAAGAAAAATGACTAAATTAAAACCTTGTCCGTTTTGTGGAAATAAAGAAGTAATACTTATGTCTTGTGCTATATGTGATGGATATATTTTTTGTGACGGCTGTGGATTTGAAACTAAAAGATATTGGGATGACTTAAAAGATCATAAAGTAGTTAAATCATGGCAAGAAAAAGCTATAGCTGCATGGAACAGACGGGATGGTGAATAGATTATGAAAACAGTGATAGCAACAGTTATTGAAAAAAATGAGTATAGGATAAAAATAGACGTAGAAAATGACGCTACAGAATACGAAATTTGGGATGCTGTAGAAGAAGTATATTGGAAAGGTGATTATAATAATATGGCCAAAGTTGATAGTAATTATGATATAAAGATAAAAAAATAGTAGGTGAATAGATTATGAGATTAATAGATGCTGACGTTTTGAAACCAAAAATATTAGAATATGTTAAAGCATTAGAACGTATTAAGTATTGTTATGGTTATGATACTTTCGGTAAATATTATAATGGGAAAAAATCCGCCTATTTAAATGCAGCCAATTTAATAGACGAAGCCCCTACAGTAGAAGAACGTAAGCATGGGCATTGGATTGAACACCCTGAACACCCCATCGGTGATTGTAGCGTGTGTGGTGAGCGTGTACCGATCTACAGCGGCAGTAAAAAATATAAAAACTGCCCTTACTGCGGGGCGAAAATGGACGGTGTAGAAAAATGAAAGAAAGTTTTATTTGCCCTCACTGCAAGAACATAACGGGCTGGCGGGAAGTAATTCCTGTGCACGGCCACTATGCAGAACATTATGACGAAAACGGTGAATTTGAGGTTGGAGCTTATTCCGACTCTATGAATTATTACGAAAAATCAAGGAAATATGAATGTACACGTTGCAACCGAAATATAAAAGCTGCTGTTTTGCGTTATAAACGAGGTATGAATAAATGACAAAGAAAGAACTGATAGATCTACTAGAAGAATACCCGGACGACGCATTTATTATGTGTTTCGGCAACGGGCGGGGCTTTTGTATAAGCGACGTAGAATTTTTCGAATTTGAAAATCAAATTTGTATTGTAGTAGATTGAGAAAGGTGAAGAAAAAATGCGTGAAATATTATTCAGAAGTAAAAGGCTTGATAACAGAGAGTGGATAATCGGTCATTTATTAAAATATGAGGACGGTGCGGCAAGAATAGTACCTAATAATACAGATATATTCTGTTTTGAAAAAGATGAGAGTATCATTCAAACTATAGCACACAGAGTTGATCCTAAAACCGTTGGACAGTACACAGGCTTTGTCGATAAAAACGGTAAGAAAATATTTGAGGGCGATATATTAAGTGTCTGCAACTCCAAAGCTTTTCTTTTCGTCGTAGAGTGGAACGGTAATCAATATGTTCTGAAATGCACTTCTAACGGCGTGTCTGATAACATTCTTAACGTCATAGAATCGCCAGAAGATGTAGAAGTTGTCGGAAATATCTATGATAATACTAATCCACTAAAGGGTGGTGTTAATGATGGCTGATTATTATAAAGCTATAAGTATGTTGGAAGAGATGAAGCAATATTATTCGGACGATATAAAAAGTAATTTTGATCAAGCGATTGCGGCATTAAGGCGCTGCGAAAATATCGACAAAGCAGAAATAATCCGAATGCCTAAAATTGTAATTCGAGATAAAGGCTACGGTTCGTTTGAATATCCGTTTGGTACTATGCATCATGATAATCTGTATACTGATGGTCACTATATCTATTATAGAAACCTGCAGAATGGCGAAGGTTCTGATCATGCGTTTAGTGATTATGAAATTGTAAAAACAGCAGAAGATGGGTCTTTAGATACTATCGAAGTTATTGCGGTTACTCCTGATATTTTGCCGGAAGTTGAACCAGTACCAGCAGGTGTATGCGAAATTTGTGGAAGTAAAAACGATGTTAGGGATTTTCAATCAAGCTCGGATTTTATAAGGCATTATATTTGCGGTTCCTGTGTTTCAATGTCGGAGGAAAAGCGAAAAACTCTAAAGAAAGATCAACAGAGTGTGGTATTTTTTGCAAAAATACTTTTTGCTGATTCAGAGGAATAAAAAAAGAACCTGCCAGTGACGGCAAGCCCAAAGAATGATGATATACAATTCGCAAAATTATTATATCATCATTCAGGAGGGCTTAGCAAATGACAAATAATGATGTTCAGAAGATTATTAGTGAAACAGCAGAAGCTACAGCAAAAGCCATATATAATAAAATTCAGTTGGAGGCCAAAAAAGCTAAAGCAGAAGCTGTTAGTAAAAAACTTTATAATACAAGGCTGCTTCTGCAGAATTATCGTCTGTTTAAGCAGTATGTAGAAAATGCTGTTTTTGATTTGGTTAGATTAGATGAGGAGCAGGAAACTCCATTAGAAATTTTAGATGCAATGTGGCAGTCATATGGTCCTGGTAAAAGCGAGATTGCAGTTGAGAGCATTAAAATGTCGATGACCAGGACAAAAATCATTATGGCTCACGTAGACGAGATGATAGGTCTTTATGAGGCTTATTGCTATCGCAGTGGGAAGGACGAAAATATGCGGAGACTTGATGTTCTAAAGTCAATGTATATTACTGAAACGGATAAAACAGCTGGTGAGATTGCTGCTGACCTGGCTGATAAATATTATATGGATGTAAGGAGTATCTACAGAGATGTAAATGCTGCTATAGATGTTATGACCGCACTTATTTTTGGTATTGATGGTGTTCAGGTTAAGGAAAAAAGAAAATAGAAAAACTTTTTGGATTTAAGCCGTTGACAAAAAAAGTCAACGGCTTTATTGTATTATTTGTAATAAGTAAAAAATATACAGAGGGGATATTATGTTTACCAATCTTCAAGAAAATGTTATAAAAGACTTGGCGACGGTTTATCAAATTTCAACTCCACAATTATTATTAATTGTCAGTGCTCTTGGCATAATAATTTATTTAATAAAAATAAAGATGGAAGAAGGGGTTTATAAACGTATTAACCAAGTCTTGGAAGAATATAAAAAAGATATAAAAAAAGAAATTATTGACTATGGTTATAGCCGGCAAAAACAGTCGAAATACTATCGCAAAATATATGGGCTAATGTTTAAATGTTATTTTGCCGGGGTACAAATAAATACTGATATTAATAAAATTGATGTAAGTGGCTGGAATACTAGTGACTTAGATAGATGTATATCAGATTTGAAAATAACTAATAAAGATAAAGTGAAATTAAAAGAACTTTGGGAAGCTGATTGTGATAAGAAGATATTCAAGAAAGAGCTTTGTAAACAAGCATATATTTCATTTTGTAAAAATTTTTTTAAACAGCTGGCAAATTTAAGTAAGTATTATTATTCAAGAAAATTATATTTTTCTTATGAAGTACAAATTGAGGTAAATGAAATTTTAAAGATGTATAGTAATTTATATAAAATATCTGCACAACATCAGGAAACAGAAGAATTTTACGACGAACAATCAAAAAATATTATGAAAAAAATCAATAATTTGGAAAGGATTATGAAGAAAGAACTGGATATTTCAGAATAGTAGGTAGTTGAAGAAATCTAACATCTTTTTTATTAAAAAATAGCATGTCAAAAAGTTGTCACTGACATGTCAGTAAGTCCTGTGATATGATTAAAGTGCAAAAATTGGATATCAGGAAAACCGCCTGTGAGCATCAGCACAGGCGGTTTTTTATTACCATTTTTGTAATTGTTTTATAAAGGAGGTTGATAAAGTGACTGGCTTTATCGTATTGGTGGCGTATACGCTGCTGATGTTGGGCGTGAGTTATCTGCTTACACGTCGACAAACAACCTTGCAGGGGTTTCTTGTAGGGAATAGGCGAATGGGGACAATCAAATCCGCAATGAGTATTGCAGCTACGTGGATCTGGGCACCCGCCTTATTCGTCAGTGCTGAAAAAGCATATTCTAATGGGTGGCCAGGGCTATTTTGGTTTTTGGTCCCGAATATTTTATGCCTTTTGTTCTTTATTCCGTATGCGGAGCGAATAAGAAAGCAAATGCCGGATGGAATAACGATATCGGGCTATATGGGAACGATATACCGAAGTGTGAAGGTCAAGAGGGTGTATTTGGCGCAGCTGAGTATATTGGCAGTTTTATCAACGGCTGTTCAACTTCTTGCCGGCGGTAAAATATTATCCAGTGTCCTGGGAATAGATTTTTTTACGACGACAGTAATTTTGTCGATGATAGCCTATTCCTATTCTCAGTTCTCCGGGATAATGGCTTCTGTGATTACCGATGCAATGCAGATGGTGCTTATTTTAGGGTGCTGCCTGCTATTGGTGCCATGGGCGTTATCTATGCCAGGTGGATATTCAGCATTGGTAAATGGCCTGCATGGTATTAACGGCAATTATCAAAGCTTAGTATCTGATAGCGGGATAGCGTTGTTTTTAGGCTTTGGATTGCCGGCAGCTTTGGGACTTATGGCTGGACCTTTCGGCGATCAATGTTTTTGGCAGAGAGCGTTTTCTATCAAAGAAGGGAAGATTGCAAAGGCTTTTGCTTTGGGGACTGGGTTATTCGCTATAGTGCCTTTGTCCATGGGTATTTTAGGTTTTATTGCGGCTGGGTATGGATATTCGGCAACAGATAAAGGAATAGTGAACTATGAGCTTGTGGCGCAGTTGTTTCCTGAATGGGTGACACTGCCTTTTTTATTTATGGTTATTTCTGGATTACTGAGCACTATTGACAGTAATCTGTGTGCTGCAGCGTCTTTGGTAACTGATGCAAAAAAAGACGTTGAAATGTGGCATACAAAAGCGGCAATGGCAGTGCTGCTTTTGGCAGGTATTTTAATTGCAAGTGTACCAGGTATCACCGTAACACATCTTTTTCTCATTTATGGGACGTTGAGATCAACAACAATGTTACCTACGATGTTGACGTTGTTGGGAAAAAGGCTTCCGGAGAAGGGGATATGTTACGGGGTGGGGCTTGCAATTATTGTTGGCTTGCCTGTATTTGCCTTAGGAACGGTTTTAAACCTATCTACAATAAAGATTATTGGGTGCTTGATTGCAACGCTGACAGGTACTATTGTGGCTTTGACGTGGGGATTATTTAATCGTATTTAAGGCAGTGAATCGCTTTTGGCAGGAGCGTTATTAAAAAAATGACACTATGGAGGTAGTGAATTATGAAAGTAACAGAGGTATCTATTGATAAAGTAATTTTGGCAGAAAAAAGTGTTCGTATGCATACGGAGATCCAGGTAAAAGAATTTGCCCGGTCCCTGGAAATGTTCGGGCAGATCAGACCGATTGTCGTAGATGGAAAATATAACATTGTTTGCGGCAACGGTTTATACTTGGCAGCTCAAAGCCTTGGCTGGGCTAAAGTTAAGGTTTTAGTTATGAATAACCTTAGCGAAAAAGATAAGAAAAAGCTAATGATCGCTGATAATCGTATTTTTGAGCTAGGTGTAAGCAACCTTGAAATTTTAGATGAATTTTTTAAGGAACTGCAAGACGATCTTGTTATCCCTGGCTATGATGAAAGTACTTTGCAGATGCTCGTTGGCGATCTTGACGCTGTTAATGCCCAGTTGGATGATTACGGCATCATTGATAAAGAAAAAGTCGAAGAAATTAAATCACAGCAGGCAGCAGTAGAGCAGAAAATTGAGCGTGTTGCCGCTGAAGAAAACACCGATACAGAGGATTATGATAACAGCGAAGGATTTGAAAGCAACTCAGTTGTTGAAGATGATAATGGTCGTTATGTTATTTGTCCTAAGTGTGGTGAAAAGGTATGGCTATAATTAAGCTGGAAGGAGCAAGGAATGTAGTTGAAGCAGCGGAAAAAAGAATTATAAACGTATTTAACAATGGACTGCCGGTATATTTTGCTTTTTCGGGTGGTAAGGATAGCCTGTGTTTGTCACAGTTGATTGTTAACCTTATTCAACGTGGGCAAATAGACCCCAAGCAGTTAATTGTATATTTTTTAGATGAAGAGGCTATTTATCCATGCATTGAAAAAACAGTATTAGACTGGAGAAGAAAGTTTATCCTGCTTGGAGCAAAATTTGATTGGTACTGCATCGAGTGCCGTCATTATAATTGCTTTAACGAGTTGGCAAATGATGAAAGCTTTATTTGCTTTGACAGTACAAAGCGGGATTTATGGATTCGCATTCCTCCTTCATTTGCTATCCGGACGCACCCGCTGCTAAAAGCAAGGCAAGATACATATCAAGACTTCTTTGCACGGGTGCTGAAGGGTGGCATTCATATTCTTGGTGTAAGAGCTGCAGAAAGTATACAGCGTTCTCAGAATTTATCGAGGACTACTGCGGCGAAAAAACAATTAAATAGTAAAAATCATATTTTCCCTATTTATGATTGGAAAAATAACGACGTATGGCTTTATTTATTTAACGAAAAGGTTGAAATACCTGACATTTATTTATACCTTTATCAAGCTGGTACCGGCAAAAATAATTTGCGGGTATCGCAGTTTTTCAGTATTGATACGGCTCGAAGCCTGGTAAAAATGAATGAATATTATCCGGATCTTATGGAACGGATAATCAGGAGAGAACCAAATGCTTATTTAGCAGCTTTATATTGGGATTCTGAAATGTTTGGACGTTCTTCAAAGAATAGGAGAGCGATTGAAAAAAATCAGAAGGTTAAAGATTACCGAAAGCTATTGGAAAACATCTTCAGTAATTTATCGAAATGGTTTTTTACTGAAGCAAAGTTGAAAATTGCTCAACGGTATCGGCATCTATATGTGAAGTCTGCGATATTAATGTCAAATAAAGATTGCCAAAATATGTATGAGGCGCTTTTGAAAGGTGATCCAAAAATGAGATCGTATAGGGCGCTTTATTTAGATATTTATAATGGTTATTTAAAAAATGCGAAAGGCGGGAAAATATGATGGATTTAAAAGCACCTTTAAAATCGTTACAATGGGTACCGATTAATAAATTAAAACCTAATAACTATAACCCTAATGTGGTTACTAAAGAAAACCTTGAACTGCTTACTCAGTCTATTTTAACCAACGGCTGGACGCTGCCTATAGTGGTTAAGCCTGACTATACGATTATTGATGGATTCCATCGGTGGACGGTAGCACAGCGAGAGCCGCTGAAAAATAAGTTATCTGGTATGGTCCCTGTGGTTATCGTTGACCATAAAAGTCACAGTGAGGATATTTACGGTACGATCACACATAATCGTGCGAGAGGAACCCATGTAATAGGGCCAATGAAAGCTATTGTTAGGGAATTGGTTAATGCCGGTACACCGATGAAAGAGATTGAGAAGCAAACTGGTATGAAGAAAGAAGAAATTTTTAGGTTGTCAGACTTTTCAAGAGAGGACTTTTTAGACATGATGAGTACCTCAAAGTCATACAGTCAAGCAACGCTGTTAACAAAAATCTAGGTTCAAACAAAAAGTTTTATCTTAGGAGGTGACAGCCATGACACGGGCGAGAAGCCCCGATAGAGAAAAAGCCCGGTTGATGTGGCTGAGAAGCGGCAAAACTCTAAAGTTAAAAGAGATTGCCGAAAAATTGAGTAAACCAGTCGATACTATTTCGAGGTGGAAGCGTGAAGACCACTGGGGCGATAAAAAATCGACGAAAAACCAAACAAAAAAGAAGGACCAGCGAGGAGCACCTCTCGGCAATCAAAATGCTGCCGGGCATGGTGCTCCTCTTGGTAATTCTAATAGGCTTGTCCATGGCCGTTATTCTAAAATGTATTGGGATACTGTTAGCCAAGAGGAATTAGAAATGGCCGAGGATATGCCGTTTGATACAGAAGATATGCTAAAGGATCAGTTGCGGCTGTATTCAATAAGAGAGCGGCGTTATATGCAGCTGATAGCTAAATATAAAGGGCTTGAAGAAAAAGCACGGTCGTCTGTAACTACCGACAGTACATCAACTTTTTTATGCCCCGAGAAAGATAACAGTGGCAAAATTATCACTGATGAAAGTGGTAAATTTAAAAGAATTGAACAGAATAGTGTTATTCGCACTGTACCTATTGACAGCGTTATTCAGAGTTTGGAAGCAGAACTTACAAAACTGCAAGAGAAAAAATTGAAATGTATTTTGGCTCTGCAGGATATTCAGGATAAGAAGAAAGGTGATCAGGATAAAGGTCCGAAAGTTTTGAAAGTTGAGGTTGAATATGTTTAGTATTACCTCACGATTAAGATTCAATCGGATTTTTAAGCCGGTAAATGAAACACATTGCCGGTATAGAGTTGTTTTAGGTTCTGCTGGTTCGGGAAAATCTGTTAATGTTGCTCAAGATTTTATATTAAAACTCAGTGATACAAAATATACTGGTGCAAATTTACTTGTTATTCGTAAGTCAGAAGGCACGAACCGCTATAGTACATTTGCTGAACTTCAGGCTGTAATTTTTCGTATGTGTGGCGAATACTGGGAAGATTTTTGGATAATCAACAGTAGTAGACTTATGATCACGTCTAAAATTACTGGAAACAGTATTATTTTTCGTGGTGTTAATGATAAGAAACAGCGTGAAAAGTTAAAGTCTATCACTTTTCCTAAAGGCAAACTTGTGTGGGTATGGATCGAAGAAGCTACAGAGCTGGAAGAAGCTGATATCGATATTATTGATGACCGTTTGCGTGGTGAATTGTCAAATCCGTATTTATACTATCAAATTACAATGACATTTAATCCTGTATCCGCTTTGCATTGGATAAAGCGTAAATATTGGGATGTTGTTGATCCTGATGTTTTTACGCATCGGTCGACGTACTTGGATAATAAGTTTATTGATGCTGCATATTATTCTCGTATGGAGCGTCGTAGGAATGATGATCCAGAAGGTTTTAAAGTTTATGGCCTTGGGGAATGGGGCGAAACATCTGGTATGATTTTGTCCAACTATGTCGTCGAAGATTTTGATACAGATATCGGTAATTTTGACGCTGCAAGATATGGACAGGATTTTGGTTATAACCATGCCAATGCGATTTTGGATGTTCGTTTTAAGGATGATGTTATTTACATTGCTTCTGAAATTTATTGTTATGAAAAACTTGTTGACGAAATTATTCGTATGGCGGAACAGAGAAATTATGATCGAAGTCGTATAATGCATTGCGATAGTGCATCCCCGGAACCTATTAAAAAATGGATAGCCTGCGGCTGGAATGCTCATGGTGTATTCAAGGACAGTGGCTGTGTAATGTCGCAGATAGACTATCTTAAACAGCATAAAATCATAGTCCATCCGTCCTGTACCAATACTTTAAAAGAAATGTCGCAATGGAGATGGAAGAAAGATGAAAAAACAGGCCTCTATACGGATAATCCGATAGAATTCTTTGATGATGCGATGGCAGCGTTAAGGTATTCGGTCGAGGACTTCCGCAGGATAAAAACGATCAATAAACCTAATCAAGTTAAAGCTAGGAGGGCGTGATTTTAATATGTCATCACAAGTTGTAAAAATAGAAAAAAGTCTTAGTGTTTTAGGTCATAGTTTGTTGAAAAGCGAATCCAGGCAAGTTGCTGATCCGCAGAAGGAAACAGGACAGTCAGAAGGTCGTGTTATTGAACCGCCATATGATCCGGAAAAGATAGCGGAGCTGGTGCAGCTATCTTCGATACTGCCGCAGTGTATTAGTGCCATGGTTATTGGTTGTGAGCGCAAATATATGCTTGAACAGCGAGAGGATGGCGTAAAAACCAGCGATGAAGAATGGTCGAAAGTCGATACATTTTTCAGTAATGTTGATCCGGAAGGTCGTGACGATTTTCTTGGATTGCGGAAAAAATTACGTACTGATCGTGAAACCTTTGGTTATGCTTGTATGGAATTGATTAGAAATATAACTGGAGAGATGATAGGTTTACGTCATATACCGGCGGCTACAATGAAAATGACACCAATAGGAAGCGAACTTGTTGAATGTACTGTAAAAAAAGTTGTTAAAGGTAAAATAATCGAAGAAAAATGCACGCGTCGTTTCCGAAAATTCATGCAAGAAGTTGCTGGTGAAAAAGTATGGTTTAAAGAATGGGGAGATCCCCGGACTATGGATTACACGTCTGGCGATTTTTTGAAAGATAGTACGAAATCGGAAACGGCAGCAACTGAAGTTATTTGGCTTGGTAATTACAACCCAGCGTCTGTTTATGGGCGGCCACGTTGGGTAGGGTGTGAATATGAGGTTGCAGGCGTTCGAGCTGCTTCTGAATGTAATTATTCGTACTTTGATAATAATGCCATTCCAGCGGCAGTTATTACGGTGTCAGGCGGTACTGTAGCAGATGAAACGATTGATTCAATCCGAAGTTTTATGACTGATGTCACACAGCAGCGTGGCGGTGCGAATTCTGTGCTAATCATTGAGGCTGTACCGGCGGGTACTGATAATACTTATGGCGGAGTACCAGATGCACGCCCAGCACAAACGAAAATTGAAATAAAATCTTTGCGTGATGTCCAGCAGAATGATGCTCAGTTTTTAGAGTATAACAAAGATGCAAAATCAACTATACGCAGTGCGTTTAGGCTACCGCCGTTGCTGATTGGATTATCTGACGATTACACTCTTGCTACTGCTAAAGAATCTTTGAAACAGGCTGAGGAAAATGTTTTTGCCCCGGAACGGGAAGAATTTGACAAGCAGATGAACAGGATTCTTGTTTATGAGTTGGGCGTAGCCACATGGTCATTTAAAACGGTAGGCATAGATGTAAATGATCCGGAAGAAGTTTCAGCTTTGATTACAGTTGCTGATGCGACAGGTGCGCTTAAAGTAAATGAGATTCGTGATAAGATTGGTACATTGTTGGGCATGGATTTAGAGAAGCTTCCTGATGAATTTGGTGAATTACCTAGGCTGTTTTCGCAGTATGTTGGTAATAGTAATGATCTTAATAATTTGAATAAATCACAGCTTTTTAAAGCTTTATGGAAAATCAGAGAGGGCTTGAAAAAATGAGGTTTAGTGAAAATGAAAAGTCTGAATTGCTATTTTTGATCAAGTCCATTTGCTCATTAGAAAAAAAGAAAGAAAATGATTTAGGAGATGCCGAACTTGCGGCAGAGCTTAGGAAACTCTGGCGAGAGAGTTACTCAGAACATCTGAAAAATGCTATTGAATTACTGGAAGATATTGCACCAGAAGCAAGGGAATTCGCTTTAAAGGAACTGGAAGAATATTTGTTAAATGCTTTGGGGCATGAGTTTGCCGAAAGCAAGGCTGTTAGGTCGATAATACATAAAAAAGTTGCTGGCATATATGCTAAGGCAAAGAGCAAATGGGCCGAAGATAAGCCGAAGGTCGTTGACAATACGATCATTGACAAACGAGCGATATCATTCATTGAAAGTAATGGAATTTACTGGTTAGGTGAACATTACAGTAGTGCTATTTCGGAAAAAGTTGTAGAAACAGGTAAAGCAGTTTTGGATATGGGCCTCAGTACAAAAGACTTTACTAAGATGCTTGAAAGTCAACTGAGTAATGTTCTTGATATGACTGATTATAAATACTGGGATATTACAGCTGAAAGTCTCCTTGTCAGATCTAAGGCTTTTGGTAATGTTTTTGGTATGGAAGAGGTCGGTATCAAAGAATATACTATCTTTGCCATGGGCGACGAAAGGACCTGTCCGGTATGTCAAGAATTGGATGGTCGCAGTTTCAGCGTTACTGCTGCTGCAGATGTATGTCGGAATGTTCTTGAGTTAACAGACCCGGAAGATGTAAAAAATGCTTTACCGTGGACAAGTACTCCACCGATAGGTGTTTCAAGTGCGAAGTTGATTTCCCAGGGAAGAATGTTGCCACCGATACATGGGCACTGCCGCTGTGATGTTGTTATATCTGAGAAAACAACGAAAAGGCAGGTAACAAAACAAATCTTGAAAACACTCAAAGGTACAAAGCAAAATCCAGCAAAAGTTATTTCGCTTGATATGGATACAAGAATAGCTTTAGTATCCGCTCATGGCGCTTCACGACAAGGCGTACCGGGTTGGAAGTATGATTTGATATCATCTAAGGACAATGGTAAAATAAAAGCAAGGAACGTATATGACGGCATGGGGCGACTTACTACAGCGTTTCATTTTGAATCACATGCTGGCTCTGGGCCACATAGTACAAATCCCCATGTACATCGAACAATTTACCATAGCAATGAACCGAACGAAGTTGGGAAACGCTCTGACGTACCTCAGGCTTTATGGTCTTGGGAAAAAGAAGTTATAGCGGCAATGCCGCAGGAAATGATTAAAGGTGGAGGCGTATTATGGCAGATCAAAAAAGCTATTACGCAGATAAAACAGATTTTAAAAACGATTTGACAGGCGCCGATGGCATGGCTCCGTATGATGGACCAGTAATATATAAAGGTGTAATTTATACGGTTAGCAGTGATCCTGGCACAGGTTTTTTTATTGGGCGTGATTGCTCTGGTAACGATCGTAGCATGGATGCTTATTTTGATAGTGTAGATGATATGCTAGATTCATATAGACTTCATGATGGCGCTATACTTGGTGATGTCATTAATAAAGTTGAGATAGTATAAAGCACTTTGCAAATAGCAGAGTGCTTTTTATTATAACCGGCTATTATAGCCGGTTTTTTTATGGCTATTTTACTGAAAGGGGGTGAAAATGTATGGACTTAAAACGTGTGGTAGCTGGCTTTAATGTCGAATGGATTTCTTTGGTTGGGTCTCCTGCAAATCAAAAAAAGATCATCTTAAAGTCTGCTAATGCAAAGCCTTCTGATCAGACAGAAAAACAATGGGATTTTCCGTTGACGAAAGTAGATGTTGAAAAACGCATTGTATACGGCCTGGTGGCTGTGCCGAATGAAGTTGATACTGATGGTGATATGTATACTCCGGCAGCTGTAGAAAAAGCTATGGAAAACTTTATGGCTTGCGGTTATACGCAGTATATTGACAGGGAACATGATTATAATAAACGTGATTGCTTCGTCCGAGAAAGCTGGATTGTCAAAGAAAATGATCCGATGTTTACGGAAGTCGGCGCCTGGGCTGTTGGTATCAAAGTCATGTCTGATGATCTTTGGGATGTTGTTAAGTCGGGTGGCGTAAATGGTTTATCTTTAGCTGGTTGGGCTTATGAAAGTTTAGATCCTGAATCTGCTGCTGAATTTAACGTAACAAAGGCTGGTAAAACCATTAGCGAAAAAACCAAAAATACTTTGGAAGCGGCCAAGAATGCTTTGGTTGATGCTCTTGAGATGATCAGGAATTTAATGCCTGAAAAAAATCAAAAAAATAATGAAATGGAGGATGTATTAAACATGAAAAAAGAAGAATTAGAAGCTTTGATCAAAAGTACTGTTACTGAAGCTGTAAAACCTATTCAGGAAGAAATTGAAACATTGAAGAAATCTGAAAATGATGATAATGCGGGTAAAGGTGCTGCGGGCGATACTGGAACTGGTGAAGCTGATCAAAATGATGGTACTGGAACTGGTGATGATACCGGCGAAGGTGATTTGACTGGTGAACAAATTGCCGAAGTTATCAAAAGTACTGTTGCCGAAGTAGTAAAACCTATTCAGGCAGATATTCAGATGCTTAAATCTGTTGGTATCATGCGAGCTAATACAGAACCAGGTATTAGTAAAATCGAAAAAGAACAAAGCCCGTTTGACGGTAGCTTTGTACCTGGCTCTTTAGATTAATAACAAAAATAATGAATGGAGTGTGAATAATCATGGTAAAACCTTTAAACAAAGCAAGTGGAGTTACTAGCGGCACGACTTTAGCTGGTGGTGGTAAACTTACTCCTGAACAGTCTGATAAGTTTATTACTACGGTAGTTGAAAATTCTACATTTTTGAAAAAAGTACAACATTACAAAATGGCATCTCCTGAAAGATATATTGAAATGTTGAATATTGGTAAGCGGATGCTTAGAAAAGCCGGAGAAGGTGAAGAACCTGCTTCTTCTGCATCTATTTCTACTGCTCGCCGTAAATTGTCTACGGTTGAGATTATTCTGCCTATCGATATTTCATATTCGTTTTTAGAAGATAATATTGAGAAAACAAAGGCTGAGCAGACTATTTTAGACGCTATTGCAAAGCAGTTTGCAAATGATACCGAGGATTTGGGCTGGAACGGTGATGATACTAAGAGTGATGAGTTTATTAAAATTAATAACGGATGGTTGGCTCTTTCTCGTGCTGATTCTAAGACAAATAAAGTCGACTTAACTGCTGTCACCGATTCTCCTATGAAAATCATGAAAGCTATGCTTGATGCAATGCCTGAAAAGTTTAAAACGAAGGATATTGAATTTGTATGTTCTTCTGAATTTAAAGATGCTTATATCGAAGAATTGACTTCCAGAAACACCGCACTTGGTGATAAAGCTCTTACAGAAGCCGCCGATATTCGTTACAAAGGCTATTTGCTCAATCCGCGCCCGTATCTTTCTATGTATGATATTATGCTGGCTAATCCTTTGAATATCGCTTATGGCGTGCAGCGTGATATTTCTATTGAATTTGTTAAAAATCCCCGTAAGCGTATGATCGAATATACTATTACCGCACGTACTGACTATGAATATGCTGTTGCCGAAGCGATTGTTGTAACAACTGGTACTCCTACAAGTGGTACGGTGGAAAGTTCTGAGGAGCCGGTAGTGTCTTAATGCGTTACTCAGATGCAACAGCTGAACAGTTAAATTCATTGATGTATGCAACGGTGGACGACGTTCGTGCTGAGGGGGTTGGTGATGATGTTTCGAGTGATAGGATTACAAAAGCCATTAATCAGGCTTCTGTGCGAATATCGGCGCTGACAGGCACCGTATTTTTAAAACCTATCCCTGTTCTCATAACTCGTGCCTGCGTGTTGATGGCGATTCGTTTCTACGTTCCGACTGCTGCAGAACTGGTAGAATTGGAACAGGAAAGAAAGATCGTCAAAGAAACTACAGACGGGCATAGTTACGAAATGCGGGACGACGAGTACAGTTATAGTAAAGGGCCTACAGGTGATATGGAGGTCGACGAGATCATTATGCTTTACATGAAAAAGCCGACGGTTGTCGGCATTGGAACAAAGGTGGTGAATCCTATCATATGAAGCCTAAACTTATTCACCCGGTATCCATTGGACTTATGCGCCGGGATAACGATAATACAGCCAAACATCCAGTTTATGATGAGGCCGTTGAGCAAAAATATTTGCCAACGGTCTTTTTTGCTGGTCAGGTAAGTTATAAAGTATACAACGCTTATGTTGCTTCCGGTCTTGGTAATACTCCAGATGCCGAGGGGTATATTTTATGTATGGCTGATGATTGGGATTTGCATAATGGTACCGAAGGTGATTTATTGATTATCCCCGGTGGTACAAAAGTTACTGTTGTTGAGGCTAGACCAGCGGCTCACTACCACGGCAAACATTGGTTTTATAAAGTTTATTTCAAAAGGGAGCGTGGCGAAGTTGGGTAGCCGTTTAATTGGCGACTGGGACAAACTCGAAAACGCTTTGCGAAATGCCGGTAATAAAATTGATGAAGCTGCAACAAAGGCCGCAGGGCAAGCCGGTTTTCTTTTGGTCAAAAGAATAAAAGAAGGTATAAAAAGTCAAGCTCCGGCCGGGCAAAAGTTTGAACCGATCGGAGCTTTAACTGCTTGGAAAAAGGGCAGTACAAAGGCTTTGATGGATAGTGGTGGCCTCGTTAGAAGTATTACTTGGAAACGTGTTCGTGGTGGAGTATGGATTGGCACAAACTATCGCAGTAAAAAGGGCGTTAATATTGCCCGAGTACATGAAAAGGGCGCAACTATTGAAGTTACAGACGCCATGCGTAAAGGGTTTGTTGCAGTAATCGGTCGCAGGATAAAGAAAACTACAAAGTATATTCGGATTCCTGCCCGTCCGTTTATTTCTCCGATAATGAATGATAAAAAAACTATCCAAGAAGCGAAAATACTGTACTGTAAGGCAATCAAGGAGGTGTTTAGAAAATGATTGCACAGGCCGTCGAAAATGTTATTTTATGGCTTCGAGATTGTGTGACTAATACTAAATATTCTCCTGGTGACATTATTACAGAACTCGAAAAATTGCCGGGCCTTGTAGTTGAAGGACCGATATGGAAAGAGGTTGCTGAGTTAGATGATTCGGCAGTGTATGAATATTATATTGATGAGCAAAATCGTCGGTATAAAAGGACTTGGGGACCGAAGTATTATGATTTGATTTTTACATTAACATACGCAACAAAAAAGCCATCGGAAATGATGAAAGGAGTAACCATACTCAGTGCCTATATCAACGATCAAAAAGAGTTGAAGTGTGGTATAGATCCGAACGGCAATCCTGTGTTTTGCGGTATACGTTTTGAAAATGATTTTTCAAGCACAGGAAACAGTAATTTATCTTCGCTGTGTGAAAGCCAGGCTAAGATTAAATTAGAGGCTGTTCCATTATTCTCTAGGCGTGCTGCGGTTGAAGGTGTATTGAAAGAAAAATTAAATATAGACTTGGCTATTCAAGATGAAAAGGCTGATTCTATCAATATCGAAAGGAGTGAATGATTATGGGACTTGGTTTTAGCAAAGTCTTTGTAAACGAAAATGATATTTCGTTTTATGTGGACAGTTTGCAAAAAGGTTTATCCTGTGTTGAAGGAAAAACAGAAAGAGGCCCGGTTAATAAAGCAATCTATATTTCTTCTTGGCCGAAGTTTGTTGAGAATTTCGGCGGATTGCTTACAGATAGCGATTTCCCGCTGTTGTGTCAGCGTGCTTTAGCAAGAGGCGCCTGCCTATGGGTTGGCCGTGTAGTACATCACAGTGATGTGACAGATCCGTCTAGCATTACTGCAAAATACTCTGAGGTAAAAGCCGGAGATGTTCTTTTTAGAGCACCGTCTCCAGGTGCTTGGGGCGATAGTATGAAGGTTGTTGTTTCTGTTAATGATGATAACAGCGATAATTTTGATATTGTCGTATACGAAGATGATAAATCTGTAACAAGCTTTGAAAATTACACTAAAGATCAGGTTTTAACGATTAAATCTGATTACTTGACAGTGGAAGCTATCGAAGCCGAAGAAGAAGCAATTTTTTCAACTGGAACTTATATTTTGACTGGTGGCAGTGATGGTGACGCTCTTACTGATTCTGACTATATCGGCGACGAAGCAGCTGGAACAGGCTTTCATATGTTCGATGAAATTGACGATGCATCTTTGCAGGTATCTGCTGCTGATACTACGTCTTATGCAGTAGCCATTGCTGGTCATGCATATTGTGAAAATCGGGGAGATTTGATGTATGTATCTGCATGCCCCAAAGGTATCAAACCTCAGCAGGCTGTTAATTATCGTAAAGGTAAGGGCGTTGACGGAACTGGAAGCAATGCTGCATTCAGCACAAGCTATGGTGCTTTGTATTATCCGCATATAAAAGTTCTGGACATCTTAACGGATGATACAAGACTGATCAATCCAACAGGCGATGTGCTCGGCGCATATGCATATAACGATAATACTGGTGCGGAATGGTTTGCCCCTGCAGGTATTACACGTGGCAAGATCAATAATTGCCTGGGTGTTGAATATAACTGCGGTGCTACGGCTAGAGAGGGCGAAGGTAGTCTGCTCGTCAATAATCAGATCAATCCGATAGTTTCTTTCGATGATAGCGGTGTTGTATTATGGGGAAATGAAACTCTGCAGCAGGATGCATCTGCATTACGTGAAATCCATATCCGCCGACTTTTGTTGGTAATGAAAAAAGGTCTACGTAAATCTTGCCGCATTAATCTGTTTGAGCCTAACGATCCGCAACTGTGGCGCAGCACTTACAGAATGTTGAATCCGTACCTAAACGAATTGAAAGATAAACGTGCATTTTATGATTATAGGTTGAATTGTGATCAGGATGCACAAAGTGTTGATGAAGTGAAAATAAATACTGCTGAAGGTATTGATCGTGGCGAATTCTGTGTAAGAATTTGGATTAAACCGACACGGGCCGCAAAATGGATTATCGTGGATGTTACGATTATGAAAACTGGTACTGCTTTTGCTGATGTTGTTGGCGAAGTGGCGTAAGGAAGGTGAATTAATATGGCGGATAAACCAAGAACCACTGGCGTAACTCAGCGGTGGCAATATCGTGTACGCCTTGGGGCTATGGAGATAGCATATTTCCAAAAAGGAAATTTGCCGTCTAAAGAAATTGAAGAAAGTACATTCAAGCCAGCAGGTTTGATTTTTGATGAAAAGTATCCAGGCCGGATAAAATACAATGACATTACTCTTGAAAAAGGGCAGCGTATTGGTAGTGATCTTGAAGCTGACGAATGGTTTAATTCGGCGGCAGATGGGCCTAACAATGAACTTGGTTCGGCTTATACAAAACAGGTTGAGCTTGAACGGCTTGATCGTCGTGGAAATGTTATTGACAGGTTTATTTTGCATGAAGCCTGGTGCAAGAAGATTGAATATGACGACTTTGGTGATGGCTCGTCTGATGCAAATATGGAGAAACTTACTATTTGCTATACATATTACGAAAGAGTTTAATTTCAAAAGGCGGTTTAAGGTGAATTAATAACCTTAAATCCGCCTTTGTTTTTAGGAGGAATAAATATGGAGTTAGTACTGCCGGTATCTGGTATCAGTGTTGAGTTAAGCCCGATGAAATATAAAGACGAAAAAATTTTTACAGATGAAAAACTGGTTAAACAGGGTAAGAACTATGATTATGTCATTATGTCTTGTGCAAAGTTTAATGGAGAATCTCCGAGTGAGCGAGAAGTTTTAAATTTGCACTCTGGCGATCGTAATTATATTTTAGTACATTTGAGGATTTTATCTTATGGCGACGAGTTTGAATTTGAGGTAAAATGCCCTCACTGTGGCAAAAAGAATAATTACATAGTGAATTTGTCAGAACTGCTTGAAAATGGCGGTATTCAAATTATTCCCAAAGGTGAAAGCGATACTATTGATGTTTCATTAGTTGATGGTGGAATTGCTACTATTGGTGTTCCAAACGGGCACCGTGAACGTAGATTGATAAATAAAGCTGTCGATAAGGGGAAAGTTGGTAAAACTGATATGACGGTAGTTTTGATTGATCAGATCAACGGTAAAGATGTTACTGCGTCAGCTTTAGAAAACCTTACTGCCAAAGATTTACTGAATATAAGAAAACGGTCTAATGAATTGATTTGGGGATTAAAGCCAATTATAAAACTGCCTTGTGATAGATGTGACGAAACTTTTGAGCATATTATTACTTCTGATCAAAATTTTTTCAACCAGTAAGTGACCTATATGGTGACCTTTGTGATCCTGACGAAGAAATATTTTTACTTTGTTATAAGGCTATGTCATGGTCATTTACTGATGTTGCAGAGATGCCCCGCTTACTCAGAAGAAAATTTGTTGATCGTTTATTAAAACAGTATGAAGCCGAAGAAAAGGCTTTGGAAAGTAGGTGATACTGTGGAGGCGATGGAATCCGCTATGGGCTTGGGGTTCGTCTTAGAATTCAAGGATATGGCCAGTAGTGGAATTGAAAAAGCAAAAGTCAAAATTGATGAATTGAAGCAACATACTGCTGACCTTACATCTGTATTTGATAAGAACTTAACACGTATAAAAAATGGCGCCGCTCAAATGGCTGTTGGTTTTACTATCATGGGATCTATGCTAATTCCAACGATGAATGCTGCTCTGGGGCAGTATAAGATGGCCGAAGTTAGTACTTTGCTTGCTAAAAATCAAATGGGGCTGGTGAGTCAGTTAAGCGATACAGCAAATGCTGCAGCTATGAAGTTCGGGAAAAAGACTGATGAAATGGCGAGTGCAGAATATAATTTAATTTCTGCCGGCATTGATGCGGCAAAAGTAAATTACGCTTTAGATGCTTCTGCAAAATTGGCTATCGGCGGTATAACGGATATGGGAACTGCCTCAAATGGATTAACCTCTGTTCTTAACGCATATAACCTTGCAGCTGAACAATCTGAAGAAGTTACAGACGCTATGTTTGTGGCAATGAAGCGTGGTAAAACTACAATCGGAGAATTATCTGGTGTAATTGGCAGAGTTGCGCCGTTGGCTTCCAATGTAGGCGTATCAATAAATGAGATGTTTGGTTCCATTGCAACGGCGACATTGTCCGGACAGAAAACTGAGGAAGCTGCAACTGGTTTGAAAGCCGCATTGTCAAATATTATGAAACCAACTTCTGAGGGAGCGAAATTAGCTGACAGTTTGGGCTTGGCATTTGATGCTGAAGCATTGAAAGCAAAAGGCTTAAGAGGCGTACTTGATGATGTTTATGCATCAACAAAAGGCGATGTCGGTATGATGACACAGCTGTTCGGATCTGTTGAAGCGTTAAACTTTGTCTTTGCAATTATGAAAAATAATGGCGATACCTTTACCTCTGTCATGAACGACATGAATAGAAAAGGTGGATCTACTGAGGAAGCCTACAGGAAAATGGCTGATACAGTCATTATGCAAGGACGTAGGATCGGTGCTTCTTTCGCTGTTGGCATGAAGCGTTTTGGAACAATATTTTTGCCTGTATTAAGTTTAATTCTTCGCCCTTTAGAATTAATTATGAAAGGCTTTGCTAGCCTTCCTAAACCTATTCTGGGCGTAATAGGGGCAGGATTAGGGTTTGCTTCTTTGTTTTTTATAATGCGTGGTGCAATGATGGCTAGTTATGGAGCATCAAAATTGCTTTCTGCTGGGATTGGTGGTCAATTTGTTGCAAGTTTAAAGAAAGGTACGTTAGGACTTTTAAACTTTAACAGCGGTTTTGCTAAAACATCACTTAGAATGTTTGGGCACATGGCTGTACTTTATGCGCTTTACAAAGCATATGATTATAATTTTCTTGGTATCAAAACAGCGGTTTCGAGGTTGTCTGCAGCGTGGGATATTGCCAGCAATGCTGCTGACGATGGTACTGTGAAAATTAAAAAGTCACTGATTAAGGATTTAGGGTTCAGTAATGTAGAGTATGGCGCCGATGTATTAGAAAGGTTAGGGGCTATATTTTTTAGAGTACAACAATTTGCGAAAAGTTTTGGCCAAGGTGTTGGAAATGAATTTGCATGGCTTGGTAAACAACTGGATAAGTTAAAGCAAGATGGAGGGCCAATTGCTGATTTGCTTAGCGGGTTACTCAATATTGACCGCAGTAAATTAAGCGATTGGAAAGAGATTGGCTTTATGTTTGGTAAGTTGGCCACTTATATTGTACCTTTTCTAATGCTGCAATTAGCATTTTCCGCAATTAGTACTGTTGTAGGTGGTATTATTGCGCCGTTTTCTGCGTTATTTGGTGTACTTGGTTCTTTATATGGGATTATAATGGCAAATCCTATTGCATTGATCATTGCCGGTATTGCGATTGCTGCCTGGTTAATTTATGAAAACTGGGATGCTGTATGTGCGTATTGTACCGATTTATGGAACAGTTTTAGTTTATTTATGACAAGTACCTGGGATGGTATCGTTTCGTATGGTAATGAGCTTTGGACCGGGTTTTGTACATTCCTGCAAGATATGTGGAATGGAGTAGTAAACTTTTTTAGTGCTTATGGGCAAATATTATTCGGGACTATGTTATGGCCATTTAGTATGATCGTTGCATTTTTCACAAGTTTTCGGACTACTTTCTTTACTTCTGGCGCCAGTCTTTGGGACGCATTTTGCGCCGGTATAAAAAGTGCTGTTAATGGACCTATCGATGCAGTACGTGAAGGACTTGCCCGGATACGGAGAATGCTACCGTTTTCGGATGCGAAGGAAGGTCCGCTATCTACGTTAACTCTTTCAGGCAGTAGGTTAATGACTACGCTGGCAACTGGTGTTAATGCTGGAAGTCCAGCTTTGCATAGTGCGGTAGAAAAAGGGTTTTCGTCGATACTTCCGCAGAAAGCAAAGGTTGACGTATTGCCTGCTTATATGGCTACTAAGTTCCCGGTTATGCCTAAGCATTTTGCAAAAGTTGTAAAAGAAAATGATGATAATGAGCCTGTAGGCGGCAGACCTGATTTTATTAGGAATATCACTAATCGTTTTGTATCTGAAAAGAAAACAGTTGTTGATCATATGCTGCCGGCAGAAAAACAACAGGAAAAACCGTTTATTGTTGAAAGCATAGTATATCTTGATGGCGAACAAATTTATCGTGCGGTAAAAAGAGTAGATAAATTTGAGCGATTTAAGGATGGTGATGATCGTGCAGTTTAACGATATAATGCGGTCTTTTAATGCTCTTGCTGGTTCTGCTCCAAAGCCTGTAACTGGGTGTTTGGTTGATGTGGAAAATGGATCAAGATTAGAGTTTTGCTTTAATCCAGGAGAAATTGATGATGATATTCCGGTAAATTATGCTTTTATTAATATACCGGGGCAAGGACATAGTGTTGCTCAATGGAGTAGTAATAGTAGCAGAAAACTGGCGTATTCTTTAGATTTCTACCGGAAGAATTCTGATGATAATTATGTCCGTAGAAAAATACAATGGTTGGAAAGAGTAAAGACACCGACATATGATGCAGAAGGTTATTTATCGGCAGCTCCGCATAGGGTATTATTTCTTTTTGGAAATCTTTTTAACGGTAGTAAAAAATGGTTGATAACTCAAGCGAAAGTACGTTATAACAATTTGTGGACGAAAAGTTTAGATCCGCTTTGGGCAACTGTTGATATTGAACTTACAGAATGGCATGACGATAATAATTTCGGTAGGAGGTCATAAATATGGATAAAACATCTCGACATAGATTTGCGGTTCGATATTATGATCAAACCGATAAGGTTGGTTATCGTGGAACACGTCCATTCATAGAATTTCCTTTAAAAGAAACTGATCAATACCATACTGTGGCTGATTACGATCGCATTGATTTACTTGCCTATAAATATTATGGCGATTGTAGTTATTGGTGGATTATTGCGGAAGCAAACGATATTAGTAATCCTCTGCATCTTGAAACTGGTAAACGGCTTCGTATCCCTGCAAAATCTACTGTATATAGGTTGGTGATGGAAGTATGACTGTATATGGTAAACGTGGGGCATATGAGCCGTTTTTTGCTATATTTGCGAATGGAGAAGAATTACCGGATAAAATTATGAATAACATAACTAAAGCAGTACTTGAAGATAATGAGGAAAAACTCGATGAATTATCTTTTACTGTTTTAGATAAAGATCTGACTTTGCAGGATTCGCCGGAGCTGGCTAAAAATGTGGAACTGCTTTTTGTTTTTGGTTATGTTGGCAATTTGCAAAGACGATTATGTAAAATTGAACAGGTCGAATATAATCTGCCTGAAAATGGTGTTCCTACCATTGAGGTAAAAGCATTGGATAAAGGAATTGACTTGGTTAAAAATAAGCCTAGAGCCTGTTATGGTCAAGTATATGGTGCTGATGTCCTAAAGGACATTGCTGCCCGTAATAAATTGAAGTGTGATTTGTCTATTCCTGATGATTTTTATATGGAGAATGTTTCCCAGGGTGGCAAAACTGATATGGATTTTGCCAAAGAGATTGCTATTGAGCGTGGTTGTAGTGTTTGGGTAGAGAATAATACTTTAGTTGTAATGCCGTATGTACTTTCTGAATCAAGCGTGCAATTGGCCTATCGTAAAAATTTATTATCTGTTAGGGCTACATATAATGGTGGACAGGGAGAAGCAGAAAGAAAAGATACTACAGTTGTTGGTATTGATCCCGATAGTAAAGAATTAGTTAATGAAAAAAATACTCAAAACCAAGAACAACAAAATCAGGAGGACGATGAGGTTATTAGAAATGTAGGTGATTGAATGTCTGTAAATGATGATAGTGCCGGTCGTATAATTAGCACTAATAGAAATAGTGCGAGAAGTCGCAGAAAAGCTGATAATGAAAGTAAAAGATCTCAAATGAAAGGTTGGGAAGCGACTGCCAGGATAATTGGTGACCCTGCAATAAAGTCAAAGAAAACCTGCACTTTAGAACACTGTGGATCTAAACTGAACGGAGATTGGAGAATATCATCTGTGCGACATGAATTTATGGGGAATCGTTATATTAGTTCTCTAAAATTAGTTCGTCCAGAAGCTGGGCAACAAGCTGCCAATACTTCTAAAACTGATAATGGTAATACTGATAACAGAACTTCTGATAATGGCGTAGCTGTTCCGGAATCTGATAATGATACTGTTGAAATAAATGTGGGGTGATTTTTTGAAAAATCAGCTTTGGGGAACGCATAGAGGGACGGTTATGGAGAATAATGACCCGCAAAAATTAGGACGTATCAAAGTTTATGTGCAAGCAGCTTATGGAACGTCCAGTATAGCGGAACTTCCGTGGGCTTATCCGAAATTTGCAAAACCAGGTGATTTTTATGTTCCTGAAATTGGAGAAGCCGTTTATGTTGAGTTTTTATGTACCGATGGTGAACCGGATTCTAATAATCCAATTTGGACTGGTGCGTGGATTTCTTTAAAAGAGATTCCAAGTTGTGTTGTCGGTGACGATATGGCGAATGCACATTATTATCGTGTTGAGCGTACTGCTGGGGGACATTGTATTGAACAGTGTGATAAACCAGGCGGGGAGTATATAAAAATAACTTCGGCTGCTGGTGCAACTATCTTGATGGATTCTTCAGGAAATATAAAAATAAATGGCAAGATTATTTATTTGAATTAGGAGGTAGTTGAATATGCCGGGGGCTGTGAGATTAAGCGATATGAGTACAGGGCATCCGCATTGTTATCCTGCTACTCCTGCGGTTGGAGCAAGTCAAAATGTTATTGTAAATGGTAGGGGACAAAATAGGGTTGGTGATGCATGGCAAACGCATGGTGCTTGTGAAGATCACAGCCCGCATAGTGGGACATCGTCGTCAGGCAGTCAAAATGTTATTGTAAATGGGAAATCTGCCTGCCGCATTGGTGATTCTATATCTTGTGGCGATACTATGGCCACAGGTAGTAGTGATGTAATTATTAATGGTTAGGTGATTGATATGGATAAAGGTATATCAAGTCCGTTCGTCCGTGGTGCTCAGGGTTATTTCAAAGTCAATGTTGGTGCTGATTTAATAAAAAGTAATATTGCTCAAATTTTAGGAACAATCCCCGGTGAAAGGGTGATGTTACCGGAATTTGGTTGCAAACTTCGTAATCTTCTTTTTGAGCCAATGGATACTGCCACATATTATTTAGCAAAAACTTATATTGTAGATGCGATTATTTTATGGGAAAAAAGGATTTCCTTGAATGATGTGGAGCTTGAAAAGGATGAGGATAAAGGAATATTCTTAGTTAGTTTGAGTTGGATATACAATGAAACCGGAACAGAAGAAAGCAGTATGTTTTTAGTTGGAAATATGGGGGTGAAAATCAATGAGTGATTTGGTGCGAATAAATTATATTGACAAGGACCATGACAGTATTGTTTCAGATGTTATCGCACAAATCAAAGCTAAGTATCCTGATACTTGGACAGATTTCGAGCATGATAATGCTGGCAGAATGTTACTTGAGGTTCACGCTTATATAATAGACCTGTTACTGTTTTATCTTGATCGGCAAGCAAATGAGTGTTTTTTAGTTACGGCAAGGGAACGTCAAAAAGCTATAAATTGCTGCAAAGCGATTGGGTATGTATTGAGTAGTGCGGTGCCCTCAAAAGTTACTGTAAAAATTACATTGAAATACACTGTGCCAAGTAATGTAACGATCAATGCTGGTACAGAACTAACTACCTCAGAAAAAATTGTGTTTGAATTGGATGCCGATGTAATTATTTTAGCTGGTGAGTTAAATGGATTCGGTACTGCGACACAAGGGAAAACTTATACAGAAATACTTGGTATCTCTGATGGTTCTGCCAATCAGAGTTTTTTAATATCTAAAACAGGTGTCATTGATATAAAACAAATCTCTGTTGGATATGAGAAATGGACAGAGGTCGAAAGCTTTGCTTTTGCCAGTGCTTTATCAAAAAACTATACTGTAGAAATTGATGCGTTGGGACGTGGCAAAATTATTTTTGGCGATAACCGCAATGGATTGATTCCGACGGCAGGAAGCATGGTTAAAATCGTTTATCGTGTTGGCGGCGGGCTAAAAGGAAACATTGTCAAGAATACGCTTATCAAAGTGAATGGTACTGGTTATGATGCAAATGGACAGCCTGTTGCAGTTACCGTCACAAATGAAGAAGCTGCTACGGGTGGCGAAGATGAAGAAACTATTGCTCATGCTCGGAAGTGGGCACCGGTTACTTATTCCCAGCAAAATAGATTAGTAACCGAAGAAGATTATACTGCTGCAGCTAACAGTTTTGCTGATAAAGGATTAGGCAGATTTGCTAAAGCAAAAGCAATTATACATGAGCGATCAGGAGAGGCGAATGTTATCCGTATTTATGCTTTGTGCAGAGATGCTGATGGAGGATTTATTGCACCGTCAAAGGCGTTAGGAGATGCGTTTGTATCAGCTATTGATGATACAAAGATGATTACTGATCATGTGGAAGTTACAGCAGGGACATATCAGTCTGTCGATATATCCGGGACTGTAAAAATGCAGCCGGGATATTTAAAAGAAGAAGTACTTGCTAACCTCAATGAGAATATCGAAATTTTGTTTGATATGGAAAATCGTGAGATGGGGCAAAGTTTACGGATTAGTGATTTATATAAAGCTTTGGATAGTGCGCCAGGTGTAGACTGGGTGGAGCTTACAACACCACAAAATACGGTAACACCAGTATCTGAATATGATCTTTTGACACTTGGAAATGTTAATTTTGAGGTGAGTTGATTATGAATGAAAATGAGATATTACCAAAACTTGTCCCTAGGATTTACCATACTGATGAATTTGTACCATTTTTAGAGGCGTTAGATGCATCTTTTCAATATCTGGAAAAATCTGTTAAGAATCTACCGGATATAGTTGATGTTGATAATTGTGATGATAAATATTTGCCTTATTTAGCTGCAGGTATTAATTGCCCTTTATATGGCTATAATACTAAATTGTGGCGAAAGCAAATTAAAAACTGGCCGTATGTATGCCGTATGAAAGGAACAAAGCGAGCTATCAGGTATTTTCTGAATGCGTTTGGTATTGTTGCCGAGAGCATACCTACATATTGGCGAGATCAGTATGGTAATTATACGGAAGAAAAACCCGAAGGTGATCCTTTTTTTGATGAAACAGCAGGACTTTGGAAAAATAGCAAAACACATTATTTTGACGTAATATTATCAGCAAATGATGATGATACTGGAAATATTGAATTTGGTAGTCTTACTGAAGCTGGCAGCATTATACGCCAGTACTTGGACAAAGTTAAACCGTTTCATGCAGAGCTGCTAAGATTGGCCTGGATTTTTAATGCAAATATGCCAGTGAAGATAAAACATAAAAATTCTTCTATTGGATATATTAATGCTAGACATCGATTTTGGAATCAGGGAATATCAAGATCAACATATTGGGACGGAGAATTTTGTTTTGACGGTACTATCAGGTTTGACGGGATCTATCCAGATGAAAATTACAAGGAACGCCAAGCTCATAAATTTAAGGTTGAACAATCAATTTCAAGTTACGGTCACGTGAATATAAAAAATAAATATGCTTCTAAAATCAAAATAACGCCGTTACAGGCGTTTTTTTATTGCCACAAAGCTACTATCAAAAATCAAATTAATTCGTCTTATAAGCACATTGCCGCTCATGGAATGGCTAATAATACAGAAATGTCTACTATGCAAAATGGGACGGTGATAACAAAGAATACTTTTGATGGGTCGTTTTGTTTTGATGGTACGCATGATTGCGGTGGAAGCTATGAATTTAGAGGTTGTTATGAGCATCTATGTACTTGTGTGATTACAAAAAATAATCAAATTGTAGAAGGGAGTTTTGAAAGATTATGAGTGATGTAAATGTTAGACATACTTTAAATGTGAATGGTGAAGATATCGATGTTTTGGCAATGGATAACAGTTCGTTCCTGGCGTCAAATAAAAAAACTACGGCTGATTACAGAGCGTTATTTGCTCAGGCTATTGGTACAACGGGGACAATTCCCAAAATTGTAAAAATGGCGTTTGGAACAGGTGGAGAGGTTGACGAACAAGGAAATCCAGCTCCGCCTAGTGATAATGGTCCGTTGAATAATGTTGTTTTGACGAAAGCTATAACAGCAGTAACTTATCCTGTTGATACTACAGTACAATTTACTGCTGAAATACTGGCCGGTGATGTTACTGCAATAATCAATGAAATTGCTCTGATTGATGAAAACGAAAATACGGCAGCCAAGATGCGACTTTTAACACCAAAAGGTGTTGACGACGAAAGCGGATTTATTTCTAATTGGTCCGTGGAATTTTAAGGGGGAATAAGGTATGAATGTTGAAGAACTTGCAAAAGAAAGAGATAATTTGTTCCCTAAAGAGATTGCAGGATATAAACGTCCGGATGCTTTTTTGGATAAAAGTAATGACTTTTTTGACGAACTGCCGCAATTTATACAGAAGGATCCGGTTTATTTTAAAATCTTGAACTACATTTTTTCTGTTTTAATATCAAATGATGTCAGGGTAAAAAGTTGGGTCGATTCGCTTTCGTCTGATATGAATGAACAGGATTTTAGAGTTGTAACTGAACTTGTTAAGGGTGTGATGACACCTGAAATGTTAAAAAAATTAAATGGTATCGAGGTTGGGGCTCAGGTTAATAAAAACGCATTTGGCAAAATCCAAGTAAACGGAAAAATTTATAATGCAATGATTTTACAAGATGCGATTGAGCTGATTGAGGGGAACAATGTTACTCTAAGCATTGACACTGCTACTGGTGCTGTTACTCTTAATGCCAAAGATACTACATATGCGATCGTATCGACAACTGCAGATGGTTTAGTACCTAAGCGTGATGGTAGTGCGAATAAATATCTTTGTGCTGACGGTACGTGGAAGCAGGTAACTCAGTATATACATCCTGATAGCGGGATAACTGCTGGAACATATAAAAGCGTTACTGTAAATGCACAGGGGCACGTTACTGCTGGCAGTAATCCGACTACCTTGGCTGGTTATGGTATTACTGACGCTGCACCATTAGATCATGGTATTCACGTACCGAGCGGCGGCAGTGATGGTACGTTTTTGCGTGGCGATTTGACGTGGCAAGCTATTAGCGGTTTAGGCGGCATAGTAGCATATTCGCTAAATCAAAATGGTTATATAAAATTCGGCTGTGGGTTAATTCTACAGTGGAGAAATAACCCTGGTTTATGGGCAATACCATTCACAGAATTTGTTGCTGGCGGCATTACCATGACACGCACAGGCTCGCAATCATCGGGAACTTGGTATGGTGATTCCGGAACAATTTCACTAACTGGTTATACAGCTTCATGCGCAACAAATGAAAGTTGGGTATCAAATATTAGCGGATCTGCAATAGCAGTAGGCCTTTAAACAGTGGGGAAAAATCTTAGGAGATACTGTTAATCTTAAGATAATAAACTTCCCTGTTTCGTTCAACGAATGCTTTGGTGGTTTAGCTTTATTCAACGGAGATCCGGTCGCCGCGGCAGAATACGCAACAATAACTGACATAACTAATACTAATTTTAAAATTTATATGTATGCCAATAACGCTGGTACTGGTTATGCAAATGCAAACATTTTCTATTTGTTTTTAGGTGCTTAGCAACAGTGGGGATATTCAACTGTCGGCTCAGGCGCTTGGGCTTTAAAATTCAATGGTGTTTATACGGCAGTAGTTGTTGGCGCACCTGGCTTTCCGGCAAGAGAGTTTTGTGGTTTTACTTTCGATTACACCCTTACTGGGTGGAGTTTTACGGCTGGATATAATAGCCCCGTTTCATACATCAGGCCCACCACTACTGCAATTTCACTTGGCTATTGAACAGTGGGGAATGACGGTAAACCAGGCTACTACTTTTACCTATCCAATAGCGTTCTCTTCAAACAATGTACTAGCTTTTAAACAAGCAAAATCAAACAGCAATGGTAATAATTATCTAATGCGAGAAGCTGGGATCGGTATTCCCAATAATATTTCGGTATCATTACCTGGAACATCTCCAGCTTTGAGTTTTTACGTTTTTGTAATTGGTTGGTAAACAGTGGGGAACGTGTGGAAGCGGAATAAACAATTTACCGCTAAGCTTTAACGAAAAAATATTTATTTGTGTAGTTACTGATATAACTTCTTCTACCACCAGCTCTGACGGTTACTTCTCATTTAATAATGATAAATCTACGATCAACAGTATTTTCATTACATCGTCAGGAGCTTATGGCGGCAACTATATTGTTGCTGGTGTATAAACAGTGGGGAGTGAATATACATGGTTGGGTAACATTTCCTATTACGTTCGTCAAATTTAGACGTTTAGTAACGAATCATCAAGGCAATGTGTTTATGGACTCCAAGGCACGAGAAAGCAATACTTTATCAGGATTTACGCTTGACGTTGCGGATAACAGTGATCAGAACAAGGATGCTCAATGGATTGCTATAGGTGCTTGATACAGTGGGGATTTAAAGAGCATAATAATACTCATCAAAGTACTGTTAAATTACCTATTGCTTTTAAGAAGGGTGGTTATGTAGGTGCAGCAAATGATTCTGGGACGGTTACTATTGGTATCAAACCTACCGACAAGCAAACAATAGAGTTAAGAGATAACAATGGCGGTGGAAAGACAGGCATCTACTGGTTTGTCGTTGGACAATAAACAGTGGGGATATGGTAATTCTGAATCAACACAAACATTTCCAATTAAATTTACTAACTCTGTAATTGGTATTTACGGAAGTAAGAGGGCTATAAATTACGAATATACTTTTGCAGCAACGAGTATTACAAATACAAATTTTTTCATGTCTACACGTAACTCAGAGGGTAGCAGTAGGGTTATAGCTTGTAACTGGCTGGCTATCGGCCAATAGCAAACCAAATGAAACTACCAAACCATGGATCACCGCCATAATCTTGTTTGTATACGTTGAATTTGGATGTGGTCCAATTACGTGGCTGTACCTCCGAATCGTATTTTGTCGGATTATTAGTATCGGTGTTTCTTAGTCCGCAAAATAGGGCAAAACAAGCAGAATTAAAATTCACAGGAAATGCGTACCAACCGCTTTCCCCCTCGCTTCCGTTGTTACCAGCGCTATTAATTCCCCACTGTTTACTCGACTCCAAGTGCGATATAAAGTGTACCGTAGAAACTCATGTTCCAATAACCAAAAGTGGCTCCTGTTGATGTCCAACTTAAGAGATGATAATGATCGGTATTTCCAGTGGTATTGCTGTGAGCATTACTTACAACGGCATAACACTCTCTAAAAGCGATAGGGAAAGTAACTTCTGTTGAATTTGAATATCCCCACTGTTCAATGGCCTAAAAGAATGTAATTAGGGACTAGTGAGCCGCCACTTCCTGAATCAAGGCTAGTTATCAATCTAACAGTTAGTGAGTTACCTGAATACGCTGTAACAAAACCAACAAATAAACTCGGGCCACTTGTTGAGGAAGCACATATAAAGCCCTGATATAAGGTTGACATTGAAATTGGCGTAGATATGGTTACTGTACCAATATCTTTAGGCGTAGCATAATCTTTTTTGCTGAATGAAGATGACGAACCATTTCCCCACTGTTCAATGGCCGCCAACGAAATACCAGCCAGAAGTTCCATGAAGGTATAAATTAACACTGGTAGTGCCTAAATATTCTGCTCCAGTTGCCGTAGCTGACGTGCTTGTAGTTTTTGGTACGGCAACAATGAATAGTGCCGCAGTTGGAAACGGAATTGGAAATGTTGCTGTACGTGATGAACAATATCCCCACTGTTGCTATGCAGAACCGATAGCAATCCATCTATTGCTGCCAGCACCAGTATCGCTAACATTGAAACCATTTTTAGTAAGAGCAGTTATATAAAATCTGCCCCAATATGCATTGGATGTGCTAGCAGTTGTCTGAGGGATCGAAAGAACATTGTAAACAACGTTAAAAGCTATCGGGAAAGTAACTGCATATCCACTAGCTCCCCACTGTTTACCGTCCTACAGCGAACAACCTTGACGTCTGCGTTCCGTTCCAGCGATCATCATTATACCCATTACAAAGTCTGTAATTAATATTAGTGTTGCTTATGCCATAGACGAAAGTTTCACAGTTATCTGGTGAAATTACATTCGCATAATATAACTCACTGAACGCAATAGGATACGTTATAACACGATCATTACCAGAATTGGTATATTTTCCCCACTGTTGCTATGCTACGCCAAAAGCACACCAGTATTTTCCACTGCCGCCACCAGATGCTCCAATATTCATACCTGATATAGAAACATTATAAACTGTATTTGCTTCACTGGGACTTCCATTGTGGCAAATACAAGAAATTGCTGTAAATACATTTGAAAATTTGAAGGGAAAAGTTATATATGGTCTACCTGTATTGTTAGTAAATCCCCACTGTTTAACCAAAATAAAAATTGAATTGAAAGGAAGTAATAAAAATGCCAGCTAATATAGCAGACTGTAGAATTTTTTTGAAATTTGACGAAGCAGGGAATAGAATTGATACCCTGATAGAAGATCATAATCTTAAAATCACACCTAAAAAACCCATAATTGAGTATGAGCAGGGGGAAGAAATCTTTTTAACTATTCCTGCTCATGGAGATGTGAATGATAATGCGGAAGCCGTAAGTGTGCCTGAAACAAAAATACCTACAGGACAGTATAAACAAGTAGAAAAAGTTGTAGGTTATACAGATGAAATATTTGAGCCTTCAGTAGAAGGATTTACTGAAGTCAATTATGACCAATATCTAAAAATGTCTGGTAATGCTTCGGACGGCAAAGAATATCGATGGGATAATAATGCGGGAGAGCCAAAAGAATATGTTTATGTACCATCATTAGAAGAATTGAAGGAACAGAAACTACATGAAATAAAACTTGGATATATTAAAGACTTATATTTACCTGTATGGGTGGAACAGACGGATGGTAAGGTTTATGGGTATGATACAGATAAAGATAGCCAGGTAGACTTCATGGCATCATATAACAGAGCTAAAATTACAGGCACTACTCGTTATAATGTCTATGTGAATAAAGATGATCTTAGCGAAAAAGTGTTTACAGTACATAATCCGGAAATGTTTGAAGCTGCATTATCTGAAGCTGGTATATATCAAGAAAGTGTCTATGCAAAATTGTATGAGTTGGAGGATCGTGTGGAAAATGCAAAAACAGAAGAAGATCTTGTCAAAATATCTTGGTAAAATGGTTGAAAGCGCATGGATACTAGCTTTATGAGGTAATAATAAAATGCAAAAATATCATACCGAATTCAAACCGCCTGCGATCCTGATAAACCAAGGGATACAGGCTTTTTTGTTGCGTAAATTCGTGCCGGGTTAATACCACTCAAGGCTGTCAAATGAGGTCTATAGCCTTTTTTAGCTCATGGAGGGATTTATGGGTATAAACTCTCTTAGTAACTCCTTGACTGGCATGTCCGAGAATACGTTTGATCGCCGTATCGTTAGCGCCAGCATTATCTAGCATGGTAGCACAGGTGTGGCGGCATTCGTGCGGCGTATGCTTACATCTACTAGCGGCCATGACAGAATCGAAGCGTGTTCGGTATTGATGGTAAGTAAGTTGACTGCCTTCGTCTGTAGTAATGAGATATTTACCTGGCTGCTGCATCCAAAATTCAAAATAGGGTATAGTTTTTTTTGATATTGGCACAGCACGATTTCGACCGGCAGCAGTTTTTGACTCTCGAACGATAAAATATCGCTGTCGCAGTTTGACGTCTGTTTTAACGACAGATAGCAGTTCGGACGTACGAACACCAGCGTATATCATCATGAGCACCGTCATAGCCCATTTATCACCGAGTTTTTTTACTCTGTTTATCTGTCGAGTGTTAAAAGGTGTTTTAGGGTATTTAACCACGTGCTGATCAATGTCTATGTATTGGCTAATGTTGGCGGCAGGGTCAATAATTTCATATTTTACGGCATATGTGTACATATGATGTAATACCTGTCTAACCTTCTTTTGCATAGCGTAGTGAGCGCCGGCGTTACGTGTATCACGAATAACGGCCTGCAGGTCACCAATTTTTAACTCGGCAAACTTCTTGCTATACAATCTATTGCAGTGCTTGTATGCCGAAAGGTAATTGACCTGTGTAGTTTTAGCCAATTTGGGAAATCGCTCAGCCCGCATCAACTCAAAGACCTCTGAAAAGGTGATCAGCGTTGGTGCAAAAAGGGACGGATTTTTATGATACTCTGCGAGTAAAGCAAGTCCTTCAATCTCGGTAGCAGTGTCACCGATTGATTTTTGACGGCCGTTGATTGTGACTTTTACAGACCATGGGCGGCGGCGGTTACCGTCAGTTCGTAGCACAACACTACCAAAGCCGTTTGGTAGCTTCATACGTTTTCTTTTTTTAGTATTCAAAATATCACTCTCCTTTAAGGAGCATTATACAGGAGGCAAAAATGAACTGGGAATCTTTTAAATTTGCGGCTATTGGAGCTGCTCAAACTTTAGCACAAGGTTGGTCATATAAAGCCTTAATAGCGGCAATGTTGGCTATGATTTTGCATAAGCACGCTATATTGTTTTATAGCTTTGCTTTTTTAGTATTTATTGATTGTTTTACCAAATGGGTATCGATATCCTATCTGCATCTAAAAGATAGTGGTATTGAAAATCCGACTATTCTAGAATCTATTAAAGGAATAAAAAAAGCCAGAGCTGCCAAAAAGATAAAAAGTGAAGTTATGAAACACCGTTTCCTTGGGAAAATCGGTGTTTATTTAATTTGTGCGTTGTCTGCTGCTGTCGTTGATGTAGTTATGAGAGTTTTAGATAAACCTACTTGGGCAGTTATGACGGTTATTGGATATCTTGTTGTAACTGAGCTGCTTAGTATTATTGAAAACTTAAATGATGCTGGCGTGGAAGCTATGAGTGGATTGATTGTTTTTGTTAAAAAGAAATTGTAAGAATTGAGGTTGAAATCTGAAAGGAGCGTGAAAAATAATGAAAGTATTTATTAATCCAGGACATATGCCAGGTGTTGATCCTGGCGCCGTGAATCCTAACAGTGGTTTAAAAGAATGTAACGTAGCATTGGCTGTAGGAAAACTTGTTGAGTATTATCTAAAAAATGCCGGATGCGAGGTAATGCGTCTGCAGAGCGACAACCTAAACGGCGAATCTCCGGCATATCCGAATGTTTGTAAAACTGCTAATGACTGGGGTGCAGATGTATTTGTTAGTTTGCACTGCAATGCGTTTGATGGTTATGCGAGGGGCATTGAAACATTGATGTTTAACTTTGGCAGCGAAGCTGAACGCCTGGCTGCCTGTATACATAAGCAGTTGGTCGATACGGAGCAGAGCATTGATCCATATATTCCTGATCGTGGGCTGAAGGAACGTCCGAATTTGTCTGTACTACGCAACACTGAGATGCCGGCTATTCTCATCGAAATGGGGTTTATTGATAACGATCACGATGTTATTTTGCTGGAACATAAACAAGATGCGATTGCAAAGGCTATTGCACGTGGAGTAACAGATTACGCAAATTTATAAAAGCAACTATTTCAAAATAAGGTAATAATGGCAGGGTTATCATATATACCAATTAGCTATTATATTGATATTGGTTATATGCTAGATTATGCTGGAATTATTGCAGAAAAAAATAGCTCCCATTATAGGGAGCTATTTTTAGAATATTTAGGATTGAGATTTCATTTTTGTGTTTTTACATTTTCGACATAGTCGTCATGCAGTCCTTTAAAAATTGCATAAATCATACCTATAATGAAAATAGCTGCAGCAATCACAACTAGTAAGATTATACCAGCAATAGCTAGAAAAATCATAAACTCTAACATAAAATCACATCCTTATATAAATACTATAACATTTTTTCAGGAAGATGGGCAATAATGGACGGTAAAATTATCTGGGGAATAATATTTTATGATATCAATCATATAAATATAGAAAGTGTGATTAAAAATTGCGTAAGGAGGTAAACCATGAATGAAAAAATCAAAAGTTGGATATCTAATAATCGCTTTCTTGTTGGTATGGGCGTTGGCGCAGTTCTTTTTCTTGCCTGCTATCTGTTCAGCCGAGCCGGCATACATGATAACGGAAAGCGAGCTGGTGACACTGGAACAAAACTCGAACAGGCTGTTAGCAATCAGCAGTCAATTAGCAGTGGAATTGCAAACAGCCAGGGAACAGTTGATAGTATCGGATCAGGAATTGACCGAAGCCAAACTGCAGAAAGAGCTGCTGCAGAAGCAGTTGACAGATGTACTGAACTCGTCGAAGAAACAAGAAAACTTACAGAAAGAAATCTTGAAATCCTTGCCACCATCCGCGCCAGGGGTCCTGCGGGAGATCGGAGCCAAGATTAATGTTGATCACTATGTTACAGGTATCAGCTATGGAGTGAGCCGCCGGATAGGTGGCAAATATATAGGATTTCGAGGCGAGTATGATTGGCAAGATAAAAAAACTGGCGTGTGGGTAACATATGCATATTGAGATAAAGCCTGACTATTACTTAAGTAATAGTCAGGCTTTATTTTTTTTGCTATTTTGCCTATAATAAAGCTTGTGTGTTAAGGAGGTTGTTGTATATGTATGTAATAATTAGAGGGCACTGTATTGAAGGAGAGAATTTAGAAGAAATGGCAGCTTGTTTGTTTAGGTGGATGCCGCCGTTGGTTCCTTGGTTTACCGAATTACAGAAACGAGTTAAGTCAGCGGAGTGTGGTAGTGACGGAGAGGCTTTTTTGTCTGTAGTAAAGTCTGATCCCGAACTATTTCCGAAGATCGGAAGAGCGTCGTGTAGGGAAAGAGTGTAGATCTCGGTGGTCGCCGTATCATT
>OOCP01000721.1_pt1 | contig 39693 bp, 27 predicted proteins | sample 1671511 | NCBI WGS metagenome assembly OOCP01 (sample SAMN06348164, study PRJEB24527) | human gut metagenome | biome: human gut; feature: ankylosing spondylitis patient; material: feces | host: Homo sapiens | place: China | collected 2015-10 | reverse complement strand
TAAAAATGACATATGAAGTGATTATACTGGGGCATCTTCATATGCCATTGTATTTTATAGGGACATTTACTGAATATCCCTAATTATTGATTTCAGTAATATCTACCTCTTCTGTAAAAGAACGCGTTGCTTCATTTCTTATTTTCTCAGCCCGTAAATAATTAAAACACTTAAAACGGACCATCTGATAGACATAAGCAGAAAAATCATCGACAGCACTCCAACGTTCCCGGGTTTCCCAAAGCTTCACAAATACTTCCTGTACCAGATCCTCAGCTATAGTTTTGTCTCCCACATAATATAAAGCAAAAGAAATCAGAGATGGGTAGTAATCTATAAACAAATTACGGAAAATTTCATCTTCTTCTATTCCTTTGATTCTAAAATATTTAGACATAAAGCAAAAACGATTCTAATAAAAGAATTCATACAGCGGCACAGATCTATAACCCGCTCATGGCCAAACAAAATTAAAGATTAAAACAGTACCAGCCAAATTTTTATCATCTATTATGAAATTACAATTAAAACATAGGGAGCAACCCTCGTCCGACCTGATCGGACAAACTTTTTCGAATATCCCTAAATAAAGACGTGTTTCAGAAAATACCTTCTCCTGAAAACACGTCTTCAAAGCATTAGTTCGTTCTCCTTATTTTTTATCTAAATATTGCCCGTGAATGGCATGAAGATGCAGATAAGGGTAAAGTGCCGTAGAAAGGACAGGAGCAGGGAAAAAAGGTTCGCTGGCCATCAGTTCATAAGCTTTCTTATAATCCCCACTTTTGGCATGAGCAGCAGCTAGATAAAGCAACGTCTCCTTACAAGGACTATGCTCCAACGCCTTTCCCGCCATCCCGATGGCTTGTTCAATTAATTCCGGATCTGTTACAGAATCGTCAAAAAAACCAGCAATAATGAGTGTATAAAAAAACTGACGATACAAATAAGGATGTTTATCGCCATATTTATCTGCTACTTTCCTGGCCAAAGCCATACCTTGTTGGAAGTTTTTCTCAAACAAGGTTCGTTCCATATCCAGAATCTCCAAATACATCGGTGCATAACACGATTTTGTCTTACGAACCATTTCAAGGTGGGCTCGGTATTTTTCTGGATTCTTCAGATTAGCAGAGCCGGCACGCACCATCATACGATACATATTCACCCAAAAATCATCTCCCTTTTCATACCCCTGATAAATATCCGGATACCGATTCAAAAAGCCGAAAACAATATTATCTTCCGGAATGCGCATAAATCCCCGCATCAGCAAATAGTTCTCCTTCTGCTGCAACTGCTCTTCCGTAAGGGTAGAAAAATAGCTTAACAGACAATCCTTTACCTGGTCAGGATGTATCCGTTGGAGGAGTTCTACCACATATTCCTGTACCAACTCCAAAGAGCGTTCACCGCTTTCCCAGCGTTTCCGGGCAATTTCCAACCGGGCACTTAAATCAGACTTGGCAGCTTCTTCGGCATATCGGATAAAATCTTCCGGAGAAACAGAACCCGTACGAGTATCCAATAAATTACCTCGGGCATCCAACCAAAAAAAGGAAGGATAACCGTTCGCCTGATAGTGCTTAAAAAAAGCGTGAGAACTTTCTTTTTCCGCATCCAATTTTAAACAAACAAACTTATTGTTATAATAGTCACCAACCTCCTGACGAGTAAAAACATTCTTGGCCATCATTTTACAGGGGCCGCACCAAGAGGTGTAAACGTCTACAAAGATTTGCTTCCCTTCCGCCCGGGCTTTCTGAAGTGCTTCCTCATAGGTGCCATGAAAAAATTCAATGCCTTGCGCATATATACTCCCCATAGCCAGGACCCCAAAATACAATAACGCTAAAACCCTTTTCATTCCGTTACTCATATTTTTCGTTAATATCGATGACTTTATCACAGAAACCCGTCTTTTTGAACACACTGTCCAAGTGAATACCACCGGTGGAATTCACTTCGTAGAATACGACCCCTCCCTGACGTTCCGTACGGTTCAAATCCCGCACAGCCAAACGCACCTGTTGGGATATCCGAGTTGCAGAAGGATCAGACTCAGTAGGAGCCGGCACCGTAATATCCACAAACTGTATACCGGTTACCTGCATATTTTCAATGGCCTGCATATCCTTTTGCAGAACTTCCAATGATGAACTTGTAGAAGCATTCAACTGATTTACTGCAAAAGAATAGACCGCATTTTCCGTAGCGTACATCAAAACATCCTCATATTCCGGATTCGCAGCAAATCCAATTGCTTCATGCAAATGAGGTGCAACAGCAGCAGTGACTTCCGTCTTGCTGATGCTGCGGAAACTGTTATTCAACAAAGAAAACTTATACATCCAGTATTTGCCGTCTTTTTTATTCAACAACAGCATCCAGGCTCCCAACTTTGCTTCTGAAAGAGGACCCCAGCATTTCAGCTCCAATCCCGTCCCCAAATTGCTGCCATCAAAGATCCCCGGATCGTTGTCCGCTTTACTAAACGTTTTCAGACTCCCCTGATTCCACGGATTGTGCACAATCAAACGCCCGTACAGCTCATCGAAAAACACAGGATTAGAACCGACAGCCAACACATGGGGGGCTACCTGATATTCCCGCGGTTCGTTCATCAATACCAATCCCGGTTCCCAATTGATTGCCTGCATATTAGTAGCCCTCTTGCAAACCATGCCATTCACAATAATATAATCAATCATACCCCCTTTATAATACAATTCCGGACTCATTTCCGATGCCTCGAAGTGATGGTCACAGGCTTCCCTCATCGTCTTGATTTTCTCAAAAGAAAGCGGACTGGCCACCACACCTCCGTTTTCATCCCGGCAAAAAATCAACTCCTGTTTCAGAAAAGTGGCATAAGCATTCGGATTCACCGAGAATATCCGGGTAGGATTTCTCCCCAAAAGTTGTTTATTGGCACTTTCATATACATCCTCAAGAACCGTATTACTCTCATCATCTGGGATGAAATTAACTTCCGCCAGACCATTCTCTTCACACAAAAGAACAGTTCCTTTGGTAAACTGCGTACGCACCTCAAGTTCCCTTTCCTCCCGGTAAAAAACACCGGTTGTATTATCTGTTACCTTCAACGCCAGGGTATAGGCTTCCCCAGGGGTGAGAATGGACGGTTCTGCCAATACATCCAACTCCCTTTCCCGACCTAATGTGTCTGCTTCATTACGGGTAGTCGTAGTATAAGCATACCAAACGTAGGACAAATTACTCTCGTCATTTTGAGAAGTCCGGATGACCGGCGTACATTGTAAACGATTATATAACAATACAGAATACCGCTCTTGTAACCCCTCTATCGTGACCTGATTCAACACCTTGAATTCATCAATCGTTTTGTCATCCACACATCCTGCCAAAACAGAAAACATGCATACCACTCCTATATATTTTATTACTTTCATCATAATACATCAAATTAGAAAGGATTCCACACTGTAATCAAATTACCATTTTCATCATATTCCGCATGAGTTGCATAATACTCACACACGACACGTCCCTGCTGCATCCAATAACTGTAATAATTCAATCCGCCCCATCCTATCAACTCTTCCTCTGTTAAAGGAAAATCATGTCCCATAAGTAAAATGCAACGCTGATGTTTCACTTTTGAATACTCCCCGAAATAGAGAGCCAATGGCATATCCCAATAAGCAGGTTTCACCAATTGATTGGTTATCATCAGACGCATATTTACCTGATCAGGATACCCCAACGATAAACTTTCCGTCGCTTTCAACGACAATTCCAGCGTCACAGTTGCCTCATCCAATTCCGCTCCGGGTTTCATTACCACCACCGGAAAAGAAGACACCGATTTATCAGCTTCATAAGTAAACCGATGCTGCAGCGTTTCATAATGTTTTCCGGCCACCGCCGAGGAATTTTCCGAAACAATGACTTCATACTCCCCCGCCTCATCCAACAAATCTCCCAACAACTTGACATGAATCTGAATCGTATCCCGGTCCGTGTCTTTCATTCGAAAAGAATACACCAAACTATCTGCCCCCGCTACATAATCCGGGAAATAAATGCCAGGCGTGTCCGTATACACCATACGTTCGTTTTCCGAACAAGATGCCAACACCAGCATTGCCATAACTATCGTATATAAATATTTCATAATCCGCATTTTTATTCTATTAAACCAAAATCCAATTCATCATCCGGCAAGGGTATCACATACACCTCTTCCGGCTCAATCGCTACCGTCCGGTAAACCCCGATACGTTTCAGTCCTAAACGCTTATAGTAGTAAAACATCTGCCCTTCACACATAAACTCCTTGCTATACTCCTTGGCAATCTCCGCTTGCAGGTCAGTGACCTCTGTCATCGCAGCCAATCCCCGATGGGCACGTAAAGTATTCAGATAAGCTAATCCCTGATTAGCCGAACATTCAGCAGCAATGTAATACAATTCAGACAAACGAATCAAAGGGATACAACCCACATTGACATACTTCCCCGGCATGACGGCAGTAGCAGAATTGGTTTCCTGAAACCACAACTTCAAGCGATAATCATCATCAGCCGGATCTTGCTGTGCAAACAATTTGTTCCGGTTATTGATACTGATACTTAAAGCTGTGGAACTATTAGTAATACCGTTTTTTATAACCGACTCCCCGAAATAAACATCGATATTATCCTGCATTTTCCCTTCCTCCAAAGCAAACAACAACTCACTGTCGAATAAACGCTCATCGGTTGCAGCCGCAGTAGTAAGTGAAAACGGTGCGACGGGTTCACTTCCCGGCTCTCCCACAATCTCCCGGGCAGCTTCCAAAGCATCCGGTAAATTACCGGCATACAGTTGCACCCGGGCCAGCAAAGCCGTCACGGCATAATAATTCAAATGCTTTTGCCGGTTCCGCAACAACGGATGATTCCGATACAAAGATTCCAGTTTCGCATAATTCGGCCCATAGGGGTCAACCTCCCGCATCAATTCACGTGCCGCATTCAAATCTTTCACGACCTTCTCCAAAACAGCTCCCACCGTCAGCTGATGCTGCGGCAGATTAGTATACGACTCCAGATAAGGGATGGCTTTTCGCTCCTTGTCTATTGCCGGAGAGGCGGAAAACAACCGCAACATATCAAAATGGAGCATACCGCGCAAAGCTAAAATTTCTCCCTTATAGATACGATACACCTCATCACCCGAAAATACCCCCCGTTGCTCATCGATAAACATCAGCATCGCATTCAAATTGGCAATGCCCTTGTATTGCCGGCTCCAAATCGTAGATAAGACCTCCTTATCATAAGGCTCCCTGTAAAGATAATCTTTCGTCTTGATATACCGGTGGGTATTCCCGGAAATATTGTAATACTGCGCCAGCACATCCACATAGCCGAATGAAAGCTGACGTCCGTAACTTTCGGGAGCAGACATCAACGAATAGACACCTGTCAACACATCCCGAAAACCGCTTTCCTGTTGGAACAAATCTTCCGCCTTCACATCCGATTTCGGAGACACGTCAAACCAATTCTCACAGGCGGCGGAAAAAAACAGCATCCCCAAACATACCGGTAAATATATTAACTTTTTCATTTGCTTCTTAATTAAAAGGTTACTTGTAAAGCTACAGAATAATTCCGGGCAAACGGATAGGAGGTACCCCGTTCCATTTTAACCGTCGAGGCGCGAAATACATCATTACCGATTAACGACAGTTTCAGACGCTCAATCCCATAATGCCGCAGACGCCCCGCATCAAACTGATAAGAAAGATTCAATGACGACAAAGTAATGTAATTCTCCTGCTCGATAAAACGGGAGGTCGGCATGGTCGCCTCCGTATTGCTGATGGCTTTGAATTTTGCCACATCGCCCGGCGTTTTCCAACGATCGTATAACACCCGGCGATCTGCATTCTCCTTCGGGTCTACGTTTTCCACCTTATCCACTAACGTCTGATTATACACATCAGCACCGTAGCTGTAACGGAAATAAGCATTCAGCTGAAAACCCTTATACATAAACATCGTTCCGAAATTCCCTTCAAATTTCGGGTCGCTGCATCCTAGCGGTTTATAATTATCCGTACTCCATTTATTGACTTTATCGCCATTCAGCGCAATAAATACTTCTTCTCCCGTATTAGGGTCGATACCTATGGACTCGTTCGCCCAAATCATATTGATGGATTTACCTTCCTGATAACGCACCATGGGAGCTCTGGTTTCCCCCTCCTCTATCTCCCCATTCATTTCATCATCCTGGGATTTGTTATAAGCTGCCAGTGCATCATTCAACTTCATCAACCGGTTTTTATTCTTCACAATATTAAAGAACACATCCCACTGCATACGTCTGTCAGCATCCTTTAGCAAAACACCCCGGAGATTTAATTCCAATCCCTTATTTTCTATCTCGCCCAGGTTGTCTTTATAAGAAGCAAAACCGACAGACGGAGCCAGCAACACATCAATCAATACCGATTTCGATACATCCTTATAAATATTGAAATAACCGCTCAACCGACTGTTCAATAAAGTAAAATCAACCCCAACATTCAACTTTTCTGTCTGCTGCCATTTCAGGTCCGGATTACCGAAAGCCTTCAATAACGCCCCGATATAATCATCATAGGTCAATCCGTCAATAGCCGATTCCTTATACGAATACATCATCATCGCCTGGAAAGGGTAGAAATTCTGACCACCGGTTGTCCCCCACGAACCGCGGATTTTCAATTCATTTACATACGGATTTTCAGCCAACCATTTCTCATGGTGCAGGTTCCAGGCAACACCTACAGAACCGAACGTCCCCCACCGCTTAGATGAACCGTATACAGAAGATCCATCGCTACGAACCGAAAAGTCTACTAAATAGCGGTTATCATACCCATAATTAAAATTTCCTACCACACCCATCAGACGACTGACCTCATAATCACCACTCGGTTTATCGCCGTCCTGATACTCTACCCCCATACCGATATGGTCCATCTTGTCATTCGGGAAATTATAAGCCGTGGTAGTAAACAAGTCGTTTTTCGTTTCTTTGATATTCCAGACAAAAGTAGCATTGAATAAATGGCGGTTCACCTCTTTCGTATAAGCAGCCATAACATTCGCATCATACGAGAAATCATCCGTAACTTTTTTCTCATAACTGCCCTTCAAATCCTTTTCATAAAAAGAATTATGCCCGGCAGGTAAAAAACGGTCTTCAACCGTCATCTTCTTATTCAATGACACGGCTGCCTTCAATTTTAATCCCTCTAAAACATCCCATTCTACGGAAAAATTGTCAATAAAATTCTGATAGGTAGTCTCGAACTTCGTACCCAATGAAGCATTATACAAAGGATTCAATGCATATTCCTCCCCGTCACCGATTTTCAATACCTGCTTGATATGACCATTTTCATCATACGGATAAAGATACGGATTCATATAGGTATAATCCGAAAATGTGCCATAAGGAGAATCCTTCTGTTTTACATGATCATACGTTAAATTATTCATAAACCGCAAATTCTTATAACGATATTGCAACTTAATGCCGATACCGATATTTTGACGCCCGGAACCTTTCATTATACCCGTTTTATTCTGATAATTCAGGTCTAATCCATACCGCAACCGGGCATCCCCCCCCTCCAACAACAAAGAATGCTTATGACTGAAACCAAGCGCATGAATCGGTTTCTTCATCCAATCGGTATTCACCCCTTGCTGAACCAACTTCAAACGTTCATTATATGCCTCCTGCAATTCTTCCTTCATTCCGATATTCGAATGCGAATAAAGTCCGGCCAATTGCTCATACTCCAATTTTTCCGATGCATTCATCAGATTGTAATCGCTCAGGTCAGCAAAATTAAAATCACCGGAAAAATGATAAGAAACACGCAATTCTCCCATCTCCGGAGCTTTAGTCTCTACAACGACAACCCCGTTCGCCGCCCGCGAACCATATATAGCAGTTGCCGCCGCATCCTTCAACACGGTAATGCTCGATACCCGATTAGGGTCTAAGTCGAAAATTTTTTCCGCCGACACCTCGAAACCGTCCAAAATAAAAGTCGGCATATTAGGCGAATTCTCATAATCCGATTTCAGATTGCCACTGCCATGGATTTGAAATTCAGGTATATGGTTCGGATCACTACCTGCTGTGATATCCTCCATCAATTTAAAAGAGGGGTCTATCGTCGATAAGGCCGACAAAATATTTCCGGTAGAAATCTCCCGCAACTTCTCTCCCGAAAACGTAGTGGCAGCTCCCGTATAACTATCTTTCTTCCGCTGGAAATAACCGGTAATCACCACCTCGTCCATTTCAGCTATCGCCTCTTCCAATACCACATTCAGCTCTTTTTCTCCCCTCCACTTTACTTCTTTGGTTTGCATACCGACAAACGAAAATACCAAAACGATACTATCGGCCTTAGGTAATTCAATGGTAAACCGACCCTCTACATCCGTAGCGACACCCAGCGTCGTTTCTTTCAATACCACGGCAACACCTGGCAATACATGGCCATCTGCGTCTTTCACAATCCCTTGAAGCAAAAGTTTTGTGGGAGTCATGCGTACCTGATCATTGACATTTTTACGCGAAATCACAATGGTATGATTCATTAGTTTATAAGTCAGACCGGAATTCTGCAAACATTCGTCCAACACCACTTTCAGGTCCTCATCTTTAAAGTTCAGTTCCAAGCCCTGTACCTGTTCGATTTGGGCATCTTCATACAGAAAAATATAGTCCGACTTTTTCTCTAATAACTGAATCACCTGCTCCAATGAAGCATTCTTTACCTCCAAAGAAACCTTTGCGATCTGACTATACACATTCGCAGACAACTGAAAAGAAGAAATACACAAAAACAAGATTAAAAACTTCATCATTAAATACGTTTTTAACCATCTTCTTTGAAAAAGAAGACATCGGATTCCATTTTTTTTCATAAGTTTGTAAATTATAATGAAACATTTCCGGCTTAGCCGGTTGAAAGGCGGAATAGTGCCAATATTCCGTCTTTCTTTATTTTCTTTTAGCTATAAAAACTGTATTGTCTTTTATGGTGCAATTTATGCTCCCGACCGTTTCGATCATTTTCATCAATGCCTCGAAACCTTCATAACGCATCATACCCCCTGAAAAGGTAATCTCTTTAGATTCGTCGTCTTCGAAATAAACCTCGACATTATACCACCGGCTCACCATGATCATGATATCTTCCAACCGCTGCTTACGGAAAATAAAACGCCCCTCTTTCCAGGCTACAAAAGGATAAACCTCAACTGCACGTTTCTGAAGTTGTCCCTCTTTATCCAAAATACTCTGCTCGCCGGGTTTCAAAATAACCCTATCCTCTATAGATTCGAAACACACCGTTCCCTCGACCAATGTCGTCACTATTTGCCTTTCTTCCGAATAAGAGCGTACATTAAAACCGGTCCCCAATACCTGGATTTTAGAATCACCCACTTCTACAACAAAAGGATGTGCAGCATCTTTTGCAACCTCGAAATAAGCTTCCCCTGTCAATTGAACTTTACGTTGCTCACCACCGAATTGCAACGGAAAATGAAGTTCTGATTCGGAATTCAGCCACACTCGCGTTCCGTCTGCCAATGTCATTGTAAATTCTCCTCCCCGGGGAATAGACAACAGATGGTAGGTTTCGGTATTTTCCGGTTCCCTCTCTTTCCCTGCCTGTAAAAGCATGCCACTGGAATCGATACGGATATGATTTTGTGCAGTAGATATAAGCATTGCCGAATCTCCGATATGCCAAACGGAACCGTCGGCCAGGGTTAAAACTGCTTTTTTACTACCGGGTTGAATAGTTTGAGTCAGTAAAAGGGGATCGCCAGGACTATTCTGGTGAAACCATCCCCATCCTAGTCCCAAAACCAATAAAATTCCAGCCGCCACACCATAACGGCGAATACGCCTTCTCCGTCTATAGTTCTTTAATTTCCGGTAAGCCCGGACAGGATCATAACGATATTGTTGCTGTAATCGTTCTGCCAAAGTTTCTGAGCTTCCTAACTTATCTGCCATCTTTTCAACCGGACTATCCTGATCCGGCTGAATGTACTCTTCTTCTTTCTTCCGTAAAATATAGCTTAGAACCTTTTCAGAAAAATCATATATATCATTCCATGTATTCATACCCTTTTTATTATACAAACACATGAAATCAAAAAACGGGTAACAGAAAATAACTAATATTTAAAAAAAATCTGAAAATAAAGAGTGCAACAAAATCCCCCATACCATTCCCATGCGTTCACGGAGATAGGCATAAGCCCGCTTTTTCTGCATTTTCACTGTATTTTCGGAAACTTCCAATAGCTGTGCGATCTCCCGGACTTTCAAGCCCTCGAGGCTTAAATTCATAACTTGTCTCTGTTGATCGGACAATTCGGAAAGGACCGAACGGAATTTTGCGATCACACTTTCTTCAATGGCCAAATCGATAGCCATTTCTTCGGTATAGGAAATCTCGGAAGTATAATTTCCCAATAGCCGACGGGCATTGTCCCGATCACGAATCATATTCAAAGCCCTGTTGTATACTGCTTTGTAAAGCCAGCCAGCCAAAGATTTGACATTCGGAAATTGCAAGGAAGAATCCCATAACCCGATCATACACTCCTGAACAATATCCTCCACTCCGACATTTTCATGGGTCAGCTTGGCCACATAAGTACACAATGCCGGATAAAACTCCTCGTACAATTGCTGCCAGGCAGTTTCTCTTTTTTTGTTCAGGTCTACTATAAATCGTTCATTATCACGCATACTTCTCCTCCGGTTGCGTGACAAATATAAAGAAAAAAATAAAAAAAACTCTCCTCTAAACTAAAATCAGCCCAGACACCATTACCTAATGACAACAGTAATAATGGATAAAAAGGATGCTCACCGACGAAAAAGGAAAATGAAACATTACCCCCGTCCCTTTGTTTCGTTCTATTTTTCTTTTTACTTTTGTAATGGGTTTCATGATAACTTATGTTATAACCCTCAGGACCAGAAAATGTCGGAGCAGGATCTGGTCCTTTTTATCTCAGGCGCCTGAGCGAAAAGAATGCAAATAACAGAGAAGCGGGAAACTCTTTTCTAAGAATTTTGAGTCCCAACGAAATATGAGTTTTGACAGTATTCACGGAAACACCCAGTATTTCAGCGATTTCTTTATATTTTTTACATTCGATAAAACATAGCCGCATAACTTCTCCACAACGATCCGGAAGCTGATTGATCCGGTTCATAATTTGCCGGATCAATTCTTCATGTTCGGAATAATCGGTCTCGGCATAGAGCAGATTTTTATACGATTCATTCTCTTCGTGCCGGGCCCTTACTTTCAAATGATCCAGGTAGTTCAGTGAACGGTTACGGGTAAGACTCAAATAGTAAGGCAACATCGGTTGAGTAAAATCTATTTTTTCACGTTGCGTCCATGTTGTCAGAAAAACATCATGTACAATATCTTTGGCAATATCCGCATCCTTCACAAAGCTCATCGCATGAAAACACAATGGCTTGAAGAATCGCTTAAACGAATCTTCAAACTGTAACTTAAACTCACATTCACTTACATATCCTAACATATTATCTTTGCCGGAATATTGATTTACGTGCAAATATAATTTTTTTAAGGATATTAACAAAGTATTTATTCCGGAAGGTTCCCTGCTATAAAAGATCACTGAATCGGTAACATACGGCAATCCCGGAACCGGGATTGCCGTATGTTACCGATTTACCACCAGGGATTAGAATCGTATCCTTTAGCCACGACACATTTTCCCATCACATTCCGGTGGAGGGTCACCTCCTTGCTCATCAGATCCACAATCGCAAAAGAACCCTTGTATTCTTTCGGACTACCGGCATCATAAGTAGCAATGATCAACTGAGTTTCTTTTGCCGAAACTGCAACTGCTACGGGTTTACCGATATCATCCGGCAATGTCACGAAATCGGCAAGCGTGGGTTTTAATACCGGAGTCGTATAGACCTTATTGCCTACCACAAAATACCAGTCGTTTTCAGCGACCAATACGCCCTTGGTATCGGCATCGGCACCAGCCAAAGGAAGAGTTTCCATTTCCAACAAATGTCCGTCTTCATTCACTGCAGGTTCTTCTTCCGTCGCTTTTTTGAAATCGATGTACTCAAAAGAGATCAGATTGATTTTTCCTGTTTGTGCTGTTGCCATCGACATGACATGAGCTCTGGAAACATACTTGTGAATAATGGTCTGCCCTTCATAAGAGGGTTGATTTTTTATTTCCACAACTCTATCCAAAGCATACGGATCGCTCACTAATCCCAGGGCTGGATCATCGATCTGGTTTTTCAAAATATAAAATTTCTTACTCAATTCATCGAAAACATATACATAAGTATAGGCAGAAGCCGGATTGCTCCAGTAATATTCTTTATCATGCTTAGCTGCCCGATATAATAAACCACTATTATAAGAATAAATTTTACCATTAGAAACATAATAAACGGCATCCGTCAACATGTAAACGGCATCTGTCGGATTGAATGTATCTCCCTCATAGATAAAACTCTGGTCGTTAATCGATCCACTCGGCATAAATGCGCCGTTATTCGTCATAATTACCGGGTTATCCCCTTGACTGGTAATAATATTGAATGAATATAAATAATCATTTAAAGAAGAAATATTTCCAAAATGATCGATTATCGCTTTCGGCTGTTTCCCCAATGCATAGTCTCCGATTTTAGTAGCATGCAAACACTCGGTAGTCCCTTCTTTCGATGAGAAATATGACAATACGGCGGACTGGTCGGGTTCTTCACACAAGAAATAATATCCCCAGGAAAAATTCGAAACTACATTCACATTAAAATCCACAAAATACTTCATACCGTTTTTTGTGTCTGTAACGACATAACGGCAGTCGTATTTTCCAACATTCAATGTTTCGGGAACAGAATAAGCCAAATCACGGTTCGTTCCGATCTCTTTCCCTGCCAGACTCCAACTATATTCCAATCCCTCCTCCGAAGCCTGCAATGAACGGCCGATCACCGGATGTATATTCAACACCTCTCCTCTCATCACCGACGTATCTTCTGTGACACCCGTTACAATCACCTCATTCACTGCTTTATAGTCATAATTTCCTTTGTCTTCTGCACAACTATAAAATAACGTAATCAGAACAATGATATATAATCCAATACTCTTTTCAAAAACTTGACATCTATTTTTCATAGTAAACAATTTTTAAATATTAAGGAAGCGTAATTCTAGGTTTCGAGGTATCTCCATCCGGATAAACTTCATGATCTATAAAATACTGCTTCAGCTTACCGATAAACATAAAGGTAGAAGGATACCAACTGGGATAACCGGCATAATAGGGCATTTGGTCCCAATATAACAATTTACCGGTATTCGGTCCCCATTTTTCGACATTCGGGTCGGCTCCATAAAAATAAATCTCCTGCCATTTCGCATATTTTTCCCGAACGAATACACCGAAATATCTTTCCCAACTCGGCCACCAGGATGGAGCCTGCAAGATATCTGAAAAGACCAGTTTAGCTGCTAACAATTCGGAAGCTCCTACCTGGAAATTTTCATTATTTTCAATATAAAGGGTAATTGTCCGCGATTCTTTTTTCAGGATGGGGGTCCGGTTGACTTTTACTTCAAGGGTATCCCGTAAAGTACCGGATTGGATGACCGCTTTTTCTATAACCGACATATCCCAGTCGGTCCCGGTTGCAGTAGTTTTCTTTTCATTTACAACAACCTTATAATGCCGGTCTGTTTCTGTCTTCAACCCAACCGAATTCACCGGAATTTTAAAAGTATAACTGGTCACCGAAGGATCATCCATCGCAAAAGAATATACCAGGCTATCTACTCTTTCAGTTGTTTTTCTTCCATATTGATCCAATTGGAAGGGTAGATCGAAGTATATATAATTCGTCGAATTATCGAATCCGTCGATATCCTGATCACAAGCCACTTGTACCATTCCTATCAGGCACAAAGTCATATATAATATTATCTTCTTCATAGATTTGTCATTTAGCATTATTTCTCTTCTTTCGGGCTCTCATTAGGTGAAAATTCGTATTCATCGTCCGGAATCGGGAAAATATATTTATCCTTTGTCGGAGCGATAATAACTCCTTGTTTTACATAAAACTCTTTATACAACCGTTTATAAATCATAAACATCCGTCCTTCACCGATAAAATCTTTCCGCATTTCACGCATCAGAAATTCCATGATTTCATCATTTCCATAGGAACCGTTTAAACGGGCCAGATTACGGGATTCCCGCACATCGTTCAAATAACCGAGTGCCTTGACATTATCTTTACCGATCATTGTCTCGCAAGCGACATAATATACTTCGGCCAAACGTAAAATCGGAATCTCCGGATAATAGGGCAAACGTATAGTTCCGGGGTAGGAAGTTTCCTCAAGTTTACTGAAAATATAATAACTTCCACCGTTCGACGGTTTCCCAAACCAGAAACGCAAGCGATTGTCCGTACCGGACCCATCCGGAGCACGTCCATAAAGATCGTTTAAGTATATGCTATATTGATTGGTATTGATACAAAAGTTATCGGTCTGATTCCCTTTTTCAAAACCAAAGACTTCTTTGGTCACTTCCCAAAGATCGTTCTTATAGAACCCAAGGATCGTCTCTTCTCCCAGATTCTTATCATATAATTCATCTTCCCGGTTTGTCAAGACAAATAATTCATTTTGTTTACATAACTGAATCAGTTCATCGGCAATTTCGTAAGCTCCCGGTTTATTCAATAAGGCCAGCTCTAGCCGCATCAATAGTCCTTTTACTGCAAACAGATTCATCCGATCACCCCGACGTTCCAACACGGAATGATAATCGAGCATAGAAGTATTCCCATCGCCATATCGTTTATTCCCGACGATCGGATCTTCTTTCAACAAGTCCTGTGCTTTCAATAAGTCGGCTTTCGCTTTTGTCAGCACCGAGCGCATCGACTCAAATTTTTGAGCCTCGACATTAAATTGAGTACGATAAGAAATACAAGCCTGATCGAGGTCACCTTCTTTTTCAATTACAGGACCATACATAGCAGCTAATTCCATATGCATAAAAGCCCTCAAAGCATAAGCTTCCCCTTCGATCAATTCTGAATATTTTATAGAGCTTCTATTGGATTCCAAGGATTCCAGAATATAATTGGCCTGTGTGATTCCTTGATACATCGCCGACCAAATTGCATCGAAGCGGGATTTTGCACTCGCATCTTCATAATCGAATTGAGACTGTTTGTAATAGCTGTTCTTACTTTTGGAAGACAAATCCCAGTATTGTGCCAACACATCCATCATACCATAAGAAAGTTCCTTCCCGTACAAGGTGGTAGAGGTCAAATTATAATAAATGCCGTTCAAAGCCGCATTATAGCCCTTCTCATTCGTGAGCAAATCTTCGCCCTCGACCTCCCCCTGAGGGGTTACGTCCAACCAGTTGTTGCAGGACGTGAAAGCCAGAGCTGTCATTAAAACAAGTATATATTTAAATTTCATAACCTGTATGTTTAATTAAAAGCCAATATTTAAACCAAAAACAAAACTACGCTGGAAAGGATAATCCAATCCGCGTTCATTTTTCACAGTAGATGCACGAAAGACATCGTTCATATAAAAACTAAGCCGCATGGTATTCAATCCGAATTTCCGTATCCATTCGCGGTTCAGGTCATAAGAAAGAGAAAGAGAAGTCAACTGTAATGTATTTTCTTTCTGAACAAAACGGCTGGAAATATAAGTTGTCGTATATTCCTTGATATTTTTATACAACGCATGCTGCCCCGGTTCTTTCCAGCGGTTGTTCAACACCCGCCGGTCGGCATTATAACGTGGATTCGCTCCTTCGACACGCTCGGCTAAAGTTGAATTATAGTAGTCCGCACCCAAATCGTATTTAAACACCATATTTAAGTTCCAACCTTTCCAATATAGGTTAGTACCGACATTCCCAAACACTTTGGGTTCGGAGTCCCCGCAAATCACTTTATCGGTAGCATCCCAGGTGTATGTAATCGTCCCGTCCTTTTTCATAAAAAGTTCTTGTCCGGTTGTCGGATCGATTCCCAATGAAGGCACTGCTTTAATGGCGCTCATGGATTCACCTTCTTCATACACAGCTGCCGGAGTCGTTTTATCCTGATTATTTTTCTCGTTGATATTCTTTAAAGCAGTCGAAATCTCCATGATTTTATTTTTATTATGAGCTGCTTGCAACATAACCGACCATTCGAAATCTTTACCTTGATCCCGGATAAGCACGGCATTTAAATTAACTTCGACCCCTTTGTTTTGAATTTTCCCTAAATTAGAAGTAAAAGTATTCGAAGGTAATCCTAAAGAAGGTGCGACAGACACAGAAGTCAACATCCCTTCGGTCTTTTTCTGATAATAGTTGAATTGCAAACGAATACGGTCTTTTGCATACCCGAAATCGAATCCATAATTCGATTGATATTGGTTCTGCCATTCCAAATCGGGATTACCGTACCCCATCAAAGCAGCAGAGATTCCGGAATTGTACAGACGATCGGTATTAAACTGAAACATCGTTTTTGCCTGATAGGCTGAGAACTCCTGATTACCGGTGACACCATAAGAATAACGTAATTTCAACATACTGATCTTCGTATGCTTAAAAAATTTTTCATTATGAACATTCCATCCTGCTCCGGCAGACCAGAAAGGAGCATATTTCTTATCGGCTCCGAACTTAGAAGAACCGTCGATACGTACAGAAACATCCGCAAAATAACGATCGTCATAGCTATAGTTACCATTGGCAAAGAAACCGATAGCACGCGACTTACTTTCCGAACTGGAAGGTTTTGTTTCTTTTTTATATTGGATAGCAAAAGCCGGATCGGAATAACGGTCATCCGGAAAACCGGTCATAATAAATCCATGTGAGTTATTATCATTCTGGGTCACTTCCAAACCGGTACCAGCATAAATAATGTGTTTTTCATTCACCAAAGTGTTATAATTCAAGGTCACATTTCCATCATAACTAAAACTCGCTCCATCTGTCATAGACAAATAACCTCGTTCAGCAATAGGCAGATATTCCTGTACCCGGCTTTCACTATTGTAGGTCGTTTTCAAAAACTCGGCACTGAAGGGTGACTTATAAATTTCACCACTGGTTTCTCCTTTTACGATAGCCATCTGGCCTTTCAAACGTAATCCATCGCAGATAAACCAGTCGACGCTCAATTGTTCACGAAACTCCTGATCTTTGGTGAAATTCCGGTTCGGCAACAAGGCATCGTACAAGGGATTAGTATCTCCATCACTCAATTTCGGAATCAGTTCTCCGTTATCATTATATATTCTCTCGTAAGGATTCAGTTTCGCATATTGCGAGAAACTCCCATAAGGAGAATTATACGCATGGGTATGGGCATAAGAAATATAATTTTTAATGGTAATTTTATCTTTAATCCGATAGATCAATGAGAATCCCAGTCCGAAACGGTCACGACCGGATTCTTTCATAACCCCCTTATTCTGGTTATAAGAAGCGTCTATTCCATAACGTACATTATCTGCCCCTCCCTCGACAAACAATGAATGTGCATGGGAAAAAGCATTTTTTACCGGTTGGGAAAGCCAATAGGTATTTACCCCTTCTACAATATTTTTATAGCGGTTGTAATAAGCTTTGTCCAATTCTACCTGTTCACGGCGATCGTTGTCTTCATAACCCGGTGTGATCTCTTGAGTATATAATCCGGCTTCCTTTTCATATTGCAATTTTTCCCGGGCATTCATCAGATCGTAATCAGTCAGATCCACGATAGCAATCGTAGGTTTAAAATCATAAGTCACCCTCAATTTTCCGGCTTTCGGTGCTGTCGTTTCGATCACAATGACACCATTCGAAGCCCGCGAACCGTACAAAATAGTGGCGGAAGCATCTTTCAGCAAGGTAATGCTCTCGATCCGGTTGATATCCATATCGAAAACTTTCTGTGACGTTACCTCAAAACCATCCAAAATAAAGATCGGAACGGTAGAACCGTTTTGAAAAGATCCTTTACCCCGAATCGTAAAGTCGGGCAATTTATTAGGATTGGATCCGTCCAGATTGTTTTCTTCGATTTTAAAACCGGCATCCAGTGTAGAGATCGTAGTAAAAATATTTCCGGTAGATACCTTTGCCAGTTCTTGTTTAGATATCACGGTCGTCGTACCTGCAAAACCACTTTTCCTACGGTTTAGCAAACCGGTGACAACCACTTCGTCCATTTCCTGGCTATCGCTTTCCAAAGTAACATCGACTACTGTCTTATTGCCCACCACAACCGACTTCGGTTTCATACCGATATAGGAAAATTTCAATACGATATCTTTCATTTCAGGACAAGTCAAATCGTATTTTCCATCCATATCGGTAGCCACCCCGATGGTCGTACCTTCGATCAATACAGCAACTCCGGGTAACGGATTGCCATCTTCATCGATGACCTTTCCCGTAATTTTACGGCTTTGTACCTGAGGAACAGCTGTCTTGCCATTTGCCTGCCGGATGATAATAGCATTGTTTTCTTTCACAAACTGCAAATCGGTACCTTCAAGACATTTTTTCAGGATAGCATCGATCTGGCTATTCTGCATATCGATATCGATTCCTTTTACAGTAGCTATATCCGCACTACTATACAGAAATACAAATTTTGTTTGTTCTTTCAATTCCCAGATAATCTCTTCCAAAGAGGCATTTTGCTTTTTCAAGGTGACTGTCTGGGCATTTACTGCAGCAAACGTTTGTACCAACATACAGAAAACTAAAACGAACGTCAGTTTCATACGTAACAGAATTTGCGACCATCTTCCCCGATGAGGAAAATCATCTAACCGTTTTTTCTTCATACTTTTGTAATAGGTTAAGTTTAACTTATGTTATTATAGAGGACCGGAAAATGTTGGAGCAGGATCCGTTCCTTTATTTCTTATTTCCAACCAATAGTTATCGTATTCTTTTTCCGCACGATTTCAACCTTATCGGTCGCCTGAATCATTTTCAGAATAGCGTCTATATGTTCATAGCGTCCTAAATTGGCGGACAATCGCCAATTTTTCACCGAAGGAGTTGCATAAAATACCTCAACCGAATACCAGCGTGCCAATGTACCCATCACTTCTTCCAACCGTTGATCTTTAAAGACAAATCGTCCTTCGATCCAATCGGTAAAAAGACCGGTATCTACCTGTTTCACCTGGGCTTGTCCCGATCGTTTATCGAGATAATATTGTTGTAAAGGTACAAGCTCTTCAGCCTCGGCCCAGTCTTCTGTTGTATTCACTTTTACAGTCCCTTGCACCAGAGTGGTATGTACAACTTCTTCAGAACGATAAGATTTCACATTGAATTTGGTTCCGGTCACCCGGACATGCATCCGATCAGTTTCTACGATAAAAGGCCAGCCTTTGGCTTTTTCTACCTCAAAGAAAGCTTCTCCATCGAGATAAACACGTCGTTCGCCTGCAGCAAATTTCACCGGATAGCGAAATTCCGTTTCACAATTGAGATGTACCCGCGTACCGTCGGATAATTTCACCAGATAATCGGCACCGGAAGGAATTTTCAAAATGTTATACCTGAGTTTTGCCGTATCCGCAAAACTCCGGGTCGTATCGTGCAGATATACCAGCTGAAGATTCGTATCGTTAACGATCAAAGTACCGTCCCCCTCCTGCAATTCAATCTCATTATTTTCCAACTTGATACGTTGCCCGTCTGCCAATATCAATTCAGCACATTTTTTCCCGGTTAAATCGGTTACTTCTTCGCTTAAAAGAGGAGAACTTTCGTCGTTTTTCATCACAATCCCTACCACCATCGCTAAAACCATGCAAGCAGCCACAGCAACCCAACCACCTTTTCGCCACAAACTCTTTCGGGATGAAATTTTAGATTCAAAACACCGAAATTCAACATTTATATCTATATTCCCTTCTTGTTGAAGACGTAAAAAAGCTTCCCGTTGATTCCGGATTTTCTCGAAAAGGGCCAAATGTTCTTTTTCCTCCAGCCATTCGACAAATTCACTATCCATCAGTTTTTCAGGATCTTGCAAATGTTCGAGAATGTATTCTATTTCATTTTCACACCACATAAACGTCCGATTCTTTTTGCGGGTTTCCGCAAAAAGAATAACGGACAGATGATAATGGATAATGGACAATTATTGGAAGCTTCACTTCCATTAAATAAAGAAAAATGAGAAAAGAAAACGAGAATAAAATCATTGACAATCAATACAATATATCCTGTTCTTCGGGTATACTGCTTCATTGTCAATTAACCAGGAGCCTGCGGGGTCCTATGACTTTATAAACATTATGAACTTTATAAACTTTCAACTAAATTAAACGGACGTTTATTTGGTAATAAACTATTCACAATAAACACAGGCAATGAGTAAAAATGGGTGAAGTAAAATTGATTTTTTTATTATTTTGAATTATTTTTTAACAACCGAATTTCCGTCAATTCGTCCTCCTGGATGAATTATTGTTTTGTTGTTTAATATTCTTTCGGCATTGTCGAGAAAATAGAAGATTGTGTCGGGAGAAAACTCAAAAAAATTTCTGTTGAAATTTTAACGATTAAAGTATTCTTTTTATAGCTTAAAAAATCCCGCTTGATTCCATAAAATCAAGCGGGATAAGAAGTATGGGTAGCCACCCATAAAATCAATTTATGCTCAACGCATCATTCTTACGTTAGGGGCTTCTTTTTCCAGCTCGGCAGCCTTCTCTTCATTTCCCATAGCCCGCTGTATTTTCGCTTTCACCCGCATATACTCGGATTTATAATACCCATAATCCGTTCCTGCTATCAAACGGTCCAGCCAGCCATCGGCTTCTTTCAGCAACTCCTCATTACCGGAAATCTCTACGTGCTGAAGTAAACCACGAATAAAATCCAATTTCGCATCAGGATTATAAAAAATACCATAACCGAGCGAACGGTACATTTCGTCCAGCATCCCTCTCAAATCTCCCTCTGCCACCTGTTTCACCGCCAACAAAGTAGCTACATATTGAGGTACTTTCGGAAAATTCAAACCGGAGACATACCCCAATAAAGCCTCATACCGTTCCTGGTTAAAAGCACTTTTTTGCAGATTCCACCATACAAAACTATTCACAGCACTACGCAACGTATAATCCAGATAAATATCGACCGTATCTCTTGCAACGACTGGATAAAACCGGTATTTATTCGCCATCACCTTTTTCACCAAAGGAGAAAGAGGGTCCGAAAGATTTTTGATAATGAGTTCCCAGGTAGCCCGCGAATAAAACTCTTTCTCGCTCAAACTATCGATATATGCCGTCACCACCTCTTTCTGCAATTTCGGACGATAGGCTTTATACAGCACTTCCATATATTGCTTTACAAAAGCTTCATCCCGTTCGCCTGCCTCATAACGAGCCTGCAATGTCTCCAAACTGGCTTCGCCGGACAAAGCCGTCCGCCCATTACCGATCAGGACATCCGCATCCTGCATACCGACCACACAATGCTTCAGCTCTCCTTTACTATCGATATACAATAAAGTCGGAAATGCCTGTACTTCATACTTTTTGGCCAATGCCGGTCCCTCTCCTTTTTCCATATCCATTTTGACACAGACAAATTCAGTATTATAAAAATCAGCCACTTTATCCTGTGTAAAAACGTTCTTAGCCAACATTTTACAGGGGCCGCACCAAGAAGTATAACAGTCTACAAAGATCAGCTTCTTTTCCTTTTTGGCCTGTTTCAGGATCTTCTCCCAATTCCCCTCCCGGAATACGATCGACCGGTTCTGGGCATCTACTCCGACAAACCAAAAACACCATATCAATACAATAAATACTCTCATAGCTTATTTTCTTTCCCGATAAACAACATCGACCACTTTTCCAAAACCCTCATAGGACCGATAAACCTCAGCCGGCTGATCCAAAGAGGTCGGTATAGACAACATCCGTACATGGCCTCCCAACTCTCCCGAAGTGGTTTCATTTTCGCTACCGACGATCAAACAAGATTGCATATCCTTAATCCCGACCGGCTTAGAAGCATCACCCAAAATAAACATATTGAATTTGATCATCGTAATTTTTTCTCCTGATAACTCTGTTTTGAGTTTTCCGTCCGGGAAAGTAATCGGAAGTACCCGGTGTCTTCTGGAAGTCATATCCAATTGGTGTATCTGATTTCCTACCACATAAAATAAATAATACGAGGTCGGATGGATAGCAAAAGCCGTTGCCTTCTCGATATCCGGAGCTTCGATCTGAAAATAACTGTCTTTATCCTGACTCAATGCTGAAAAACTACCTGCTTTCATTCCGTACATCCAATATTTACCGGCATTGTCTCTCAGTATGGCAAATATCATTCCATCATTATCATGTAGAGTACCGGTCATATAAACAAACTTTCTACCGGTTTGAAAAGAAAAATATTTTTCTTCGGCAGTAAGCAAACGCATACTTTGCAAATCCGAAGTCAGTTGTACAAACCGCAGATTTGTCGTGTCATAAAAAACAACAGCCGGTTCATAAGCATAATAAAGAGCCGTCATACCGATAGCCGGAGCTACACCGAAATAATCATTTTCCCCTTTGATTTTATTTAAGGGTTGACCATAAATAGAACCAGATGTCATATCATTTTTGGCATAAATACCATTTTTCCCAACACAAAACCGCCAAAAATTAGAATAATTTCCTTTCAAATCAGTCGGTACAAAATCAGGGTCCCATTTACCGAATTCATACATAAATTCATTGAGCGGATCATAACTGAAATCATCCGGATCCAACTTCACCGTTCCTCCATCTGCCACAAAATATACAGGATGAGCACCAGATGAATATTCATTCATATCCGGATAATGTGCAATTTTCCGGGGCCCTTTCCGAAGAGCTAAAGGACTATCTGCCCATATATCGCGCACCATCATTTCTTCTTTCCCCGACGTAGAAACCATATCCAACCGGGAAAAACCGTTTACATCCGATAAGATCAACCATCCTTCGTTCATGGTACTCGTTACTTTCAGATCGAATCCTTGCCGCCAGGTCACTTGAGTAGTATTATCTTTTACCAACAGGTAAACCGTATACTCAGCTTCCGGCAATCTGACGAAATAGTTCAAATTCAATGTATTACTATCCAAAACAAAAGTTGTTTTCCCATCGACAGAACCCGATTTCACCACAGCTTCCCATTTCAGGAAATAATCACTCAAGTCTTCCTTGGCTAATGTGCCGGTCACTTTAGGATACACTTTGATACTATCCACATTCTTGAAAGCATATTGCTTCTCGGTTGGGAAATTACTGAACTGTACCCGATTGATTTCATCGTAATCATAATTACCCAAATTTTTATAACAACCGGGAAACAACAGGGTTCCCAGTAAACATATTACGAAATATTTCAAATGTTTCATTATTATCCCATTTTATTATACATACAAACTGTCTCCCATTTTCATATTCTTTCCATCTTCATCCGGAATAGGAAAACGCTCCAGATAATCTTTCATATAGGACGCAATAAACCGAATTCTCCCAAAACTCATATAGGAGTAAGAAAAAAACTGATCTCTGGAGATTTCCATAACTTCACAAATCGTCTCAAATTTTTTCACGGTAAAATTGCCGAAATAATATTCATTCCAAGTGGCAGGCGGTTCTTTCATGATATTATGAAAAACAATCCGATGCTTTGTCTTAGTATATTTGATATCCGATCCACTGGTCAGAACATCTTCCAGGTAATACAAGTGGAAATATTCATTTTCCACCAACTCGATTTCCACAGCTTTTATCGTTTGGTCCGTCGGTCGTTTCAATACAACCGGCACGGTACAGAATATATTACCTCCTTCAATGGTATACCTGTTTTCGATGGCTTCATAATCGGTCCCCACAGTTGCATTTTCCGCTTTCACTTTCACATCGACATAACGAGGCTGATCTTCCGGAATATTCCCCATTACTTGTACCCGGACCTGAACTGTATCCACATCGGTATTGATATAAATAAATGATACCAATGTCGAATCGGCTTCCATATCCACATAAGCCACATCTTTCCCGGACCAGGTATCGATCTTCTGCTCACAGCCACTTAATCCAAAGATCAGGCAACTGAAAATAAAAAATATTATTTTGTTCATAGTCGTATCCATTTATCAATTATCTGAAATTTGTTTCACTTTCCGGTAACGGCATGCTGTATTTAACATCGTTCATCTCGACATCTCCTCCTGTCATTGCAGACGGTATACTGGAAGCATTTATCCGTTTATAGTAAAAAAACAATTGACCTTCTCCCCAAAACTCTTTCTGATATTCACTCAGGATCGTCGCCGGGACCTCATCTTTAGAAGTCAATTTATCCAATCCCCGGTTTTCCAATACCAGATTTATACTGTTCAACGCCTCTATATCGTCTGTCGTCGTTTCTGCTATAATGTAATACATTTCAGTGACACGAATCATCGGAATCAGATTGGAATAAAAAGTCGCACTTTCGATATCGGCATACTTATGAAAACATCTGAAATCGTGATTGGAAGGACTTAACCAAATGGGTTCATAGCGCCGGTCATTTCTAGCTAATGTACCGAAAATATTTTCCAAAAAAGTTTTGGGTGTCACATACATCTGATCATCTTTCAAATCCGGTGTGAAATAAGAGGTGAAGATCGTATTTCTCTTGGTATTCTGCATACAAAATAATAATTCGGTCGAAAATACCCGGTTCGGCGTTTTTGAATTTCCGACAATAGCCGAATATTCGAGAAATGGGAACCATTTTTCCTGAACAGCCACTACTGTTCGGGCAGCCTCCAAAGCATCCTCATTCATTTCGGCATACAGATAAGCCCTCGCCTGCAAAGCTTTGACCGCATAATAATTCAGACGTAATGAACGGTATCTCCAAAAATCCTCTTCTTCTGTCGCACCATCGGATAACAGAGGCCCTTCTTCTATGATCGGATCTTTAGCAAGCCGTTTTTCTGCTTCTTTCAGATCGGCGATCACATACTCCATCACTTTAGAAGCTGGCAACAGATCCGAGCCAGACAAAGAAAATTGTGTGTTATAACAAATCGATTTATCTTCCTTGTGAGTTTTATATACCGGACCGAATAAACGCAGTAAATCAAAATGCAAGAATGCACGCAAAGCATAGGCTTCCCCGGTAATCAAATCATAACTATTTCCGGTAAACAAATCTTTATGTGAATCGGCATTTTTCAATAATTTATTCACATTGGCAATCAAGGCATATGCTTTTTCCCAAATCCGGGAACCGCATTTCTTAGCATAATCGGTAGTATAATCGAATTCCGCCAGATGATATTGGTTTGTTAAGGTTCCCATAGAGCTGAATTTATACCGTTGTGCCAATATCTCGACCGTATTCACCAACAATTCATCCCCATACAAATCAGCATGATTCAGTTCCACATATATACCGTTCAAGGCTTGTCTGAATCCGGCTTCTGTCGAGTAAAGCTGATCTTCGGATATCCGGTCTACCGGTTTTACATCCAACCAGTCCGTACAGCTGAAATTCAGCAATAGGACAATAGCTAAAGTTATTGTTGTTATATATCTCTTGATGTTCATAATTCACAGAATTAAAAAGTTACAGACACTGATGCAGATACGGTTCGGGCAAACGGATAATCGATACCCCGTTCTTCCTTAACACTTGATTTTCTAAAAATATCGTTCATATTCGCCTGAAGTCTTAAGGCAGAAAATCCGATTTTTTCAATCCATTCCTTCGGGAAGTCATATCCGACAGAAAAAGATTCTCCCTTCAAAAAATTCTCTGTTTTGACAAAACGGGAAGACATCGGCGTCGTCTCAGTCAGAGAAATTTTCTTAAACCGGGCATGTTGTCCTGGTTTTTCCCAACGATCGTATAACGCACGTTTATCCTGATTGTATTTCAGATTTGTTTCGGATATATTTTCTACCTTGGAATACAAAGCTTTATTGAATACATCTCCTCCCAGGCTATAACGCAAATGAACGGAAAAAGAAAAACCTTTATAATATAAGGTACTTCCGATCACTCCTTCTACATCCGGCTCGGAATCACCCACTTTCACCTCATCCTTGGTATCATAAGTATAGGAATAAGTACCGTCTTTTTTCACGAAAACTTCCTGTCCGTTTGCCGGGTCGATTCCCAAAGAACGTACAGCCCACAAAGCCGTAGGACTTCCTCCGTCATAATAACGGTCCAGACTGGAGTTTTTATTTTCCTGGTTAAACTGATCCAGACTATTCCCGATATTCCGGTATTCTGCCTTCTGATGGCGGAAATTCAGACTCAATGTCCAATTAATCCGATCTTTCGGCCGATAGATCGGGGAATATTTCACCGTACCGCTAAACCCTGTATTCCACTGTTCCCCCATATTGGTTGTGACCGTTTTGGTTCCGACAGAAGAAGGGACGCTGATGACTGCCAACAAAGGATCCGTCTTTTTCTGGTAATAATCGAAATTAATATTAAACCGATTATTGAAAAAAGACAGGTCGGCACCGATATTTTTGTCTATCGTTTTCTGCCATTTTAAATCGGGATTCCCTAAGGCATCGATCAAGACACTGGTCCCGAAATTATTAGAAATCCAGTTATTGAAAGAATAAGTAGTATACGAACGGTATGCATCGAAATTCTGATTTCCCGGATTACCGATAGAAGCTCTGAATTTAATCATCCCGATCCAATCGACCTCCCTCAGGAAAGACTCGTTGTGGAGGTTCCAGGCCAGTCCGACAGCCCAAGTTTCGGTATAACGTTTATTACTTCCGAAAACCGAAGCTCCATCCATACGGATATTAGCATCCAATAAATAACGATTGTCATAGGCATATCCAAAGTTCAGATAAAAACTGTTCGAACGAGTTACGGTTTCTGTATATTCGGGTTTGCTACCATCCGGGAAACCGGTAGCAAAAGACGGACGGGTGAAATCACCACTCGGGAAACCAACCGCTTTATATTCCTCACTTTTTGCTTCTGAAGAACGGAAATTTGTTCCGATTACAGCATTTACCTGATGTACATCGGCGAATAATTTTCCGAAAGTGGCAGTAAACTCTCCATCGTAATACCAAGTATCGTTCTGAGTAGAAGTATAACTACCTTTCTGATTTTTTGCACTCAAATCGAAAGAAGTATGTTGAGGAGAAAGGAATTTATCCGCTTTTCTGACATTTTTTCCCACACCGACACGTGCACGCACCATCACCGTCTCTACAGGACGCCATTCTGCATTGAAATTATTGACAAAATTCACCTTTTTGGCCCGGTCGAAACTATTCAAACTCGCATTATACAAAGGATTCTCAATCGTATAATGTTGTTGATTTACCGTATAATATTCTTCCAGGTAACGATTTACCTTTCCATCTGCATCTCTTTTCTCAAAATAGGGATTTGCATTGGCATATTCTGAAAATTTGACCGTAGGGTTATCTTCTTTCGAGTAATCGAACGACATCTTGTTATAAAAACGGAATTGTCCTTTCCGGTAAGTCAGGTCGAAATTACATCCGATAAGGTCATTCCCGGAATGTTCCATTACACCATCCGTACCGTTATAAGTTACTCCCAGCCCATAACGTACAGCCTCGTCTCCCCCTTCCGCATAAATATTATGTTTATGTACCAACGCTACCCGTAAAGGTTCGCTCAACCAATAGGTATTGACTCCCCTGGCCACATTGGACATGTGAAGGTTGTACAAACTATCGAGAAACAGTTGCTCCTGAGCATCATAAGTATAAGCTGATTTATAAAAACCTGCTTTCTCTTCAAATAACAGCTTTTCCTGAGCATTCATGAGGTTATAATCCGTCAGATCCGGTATCGACAAAGAGAAATTACCGCTATAAGTCACCCGAAAAGTTCCCGGTTCCGGTTGTTTGGTTTCGATAACGACAACACCATTGGCAGCTTTAGAACCATATAAAGCTGTAGATGCAGCATCTTTCAGAATCGTTACGGAAGCTACCCGGTCCATATTCAGATCGACAACTGTTTTCAGATCGGTTTCGAAACCATCTAAAATGAATAAAGGCTGGTTGGGATCTGTATCATATTCTTCACGCAACCCCACGATACTACTTTTACCCCGAATCTCGATATCCGGCAATTTATTCGGATCGGAACCATAATCATTATTTTCCATGATTACAAAAGAAGGATCCAACGTCTTCAAGCTTTGAATCACATTCTGAGCTCCGACCATTTTCAACTCTTCTTTTTTAAAGGTAGCCGTTGAACCGGTAAAACTTTCTTTCTTACGGGTAAATATACCGGTAACCACTACCTCATCCATCTGCTGTACATCCTCCTCCATTTTGACATCGATTACAGTTTTATTACCGACAACTTCCCGGTGGAGCTTCATACCCACAAAAGAAAATATCAGAACCAAATCCTTTGTCGGAGGACATTCGAGCGTATACTTACCGTCTACATCCGTAGAAACACCCATTGTTGTACCTTCGATCACAATCCCAACTCCCGGCAGAGGACTCCCCTCCGCATCCATAACCTTACCGGTAATTTTACGTTGTTCTTCTTTCGCTTGCGGTAGTGCAGCCTTCACCACAATAATCTTATCTTCAAAGTAATAAGTCAGTTCTTTATCCCGGAAAATATCGTCCAGTACTTGTTTCACCGACAACGACTTTGCATTCACATTCACCTCTCCGAAAGTATTACACAGTTCCTCGTTATACACGAAATAAAGCCCTGTCTGACGCTGAATTTCCTGAAATAAAGTCTGCAAATTAGCTTTGGAAAGATTCAAATTCACTTTCTCTTGTTGCGCAGCGATCTCTGCCGATACACTAAAGGAAAGAAAAACAGTGAAAATGACACACCATTTCATTACATTCCAGATTTTACATCTTTTAGGCTCAAAAAATTTGAGCAAAAACCAGATTTTTTTCATAAATTTGGTAGTTATTAATTTAACAATCTGAATAAAGATTGGTGGAACAATACTTTATTCGTCTTCTTAGTATGCGGAAGGTATGCCACTACCTTCCGTATTTTTTTCCGCAAAAAGAATCAGTAGCTAACAGTTAATGTCTTGCCTTGTTTATTTATTTTTACGCCCACACTCTCGGACAATGCTTTCAGAATATTATCGATCGCTTCATAACGTCTGACACATCCGGTGAAATGGAGTTGCTCCAATACTGGATTCTGAAAAAATACTTCCATATCATACCACAAAGACAATGTCGACATAATCTGTCCGAGGGTCTGATTATTAAAAATAAAAAGTCCTTTTGTCCAAGCCAAACAAGGTGTCAGATCAGCGTCCCGGATATCCAGCGTCCCGGACGATACATCGAAATCGGCCAATTGTGAAGGACTCATCATAAACTCCTTCCCATCTACAAGGATACTTACTTTCCCCTCAACCAAAGCCGTCTGTATACGATCGCAATAATGACTGTTGATATTAAAAACAGTCCCGTATACTCTCACAGTCAACCCTCCTACCTGCACATAAAAAGGAGCCTTCCCTTTAGCCACCTGAAAATAAGCTTCTCCTTTCAGCACCACTTCACGCTTCTCTTTTCCGAAAGCGATTGGATACCTCAAAGAGGAACCCGAATTCAAACGGACTATCGTCCCATCTGCCAGCTTTACCTGATATTCACCTCCCCGGGGTATTTGTAATTCATTATACTGCAATTCCCCGGTTTCTTCTCCCTGATAAACCAACTGATTATCTTTGTTCACCAATTGGCTTCCTGCTCCCAAATCGACTTGCAAAGAATCGCTGTTCTCCAGCTTCATCTTTTCGCCATTTGCCAAAATCAAAATAGCTTTATCGCTTCCCGGGAGGATATTCTCCACCAGAACCGGAGCTACCTCCGTACGGTTCATCAACTGCCGAAGTGAAAAACCGACGGCCAATAATAACAATGCAGCCACAGCGACCACGGCAACCCACCGTTTATATGCTCTTTTTCCATGGTCCAATCGGGTACACCGATCAAAACGCCGGATAGCAGCTTCGGTATCGATCTTTTCCCATTGTCTCCACCGTTGTTCCCATGTACCATCTTGTATCAACCGCTTGAAAAAAAGCCGGTTTTCTTCCTTTTTATCCAGCCAAGCCGTCAATTCCTCTCTCCGGACATCTTCCATCTCCCCGGATAAGTACTCTTCAATCAACTGAATAATAGGATCGTTCACTTCAGACATTTTTCACTTCTTTTGCATAAAGACAACAAGAGATGCCAAAAGGGGTACGCAAAAAAGTTAAAAATGAATGTTAAAAAACAGGAATAGGATTTTTTACAACCAACATTCTCTAGATCAACAAAATACACAACAAGCCAAAATCTTGCATTTTTTCACGAATATATCGAACCGCTTTTTTTTTCTGTGTTTTGACTGTGAGCAAAGTTATTTTTAACTGGGCGGCTATTTCTTCATTTTTCTTTCCATCCAAATGCAGCAAAAATATTTCTTTACACCGGGGTGGTAACTCGTCTATCGTCTTGAAAAGCCGTCGATAGATCTCTTCTTCCATGACGTCATAATCATCCAGTTCCGGATTCACAGGATGCAACTGTCTGTAAGCAGCATATTTTTCCTCGACTTTTTTATGCTTTATCCGATTCAGGCAAGTATTACGCACAGCATTATAGAGAAACACCCGAAAACTGGCATAAGACATAAATTTCTCTTCTTTTTCCCATACAGAGACAAACAATTCCTGTACGATATCTTCGGCTTCTCCTTGTTCGTCAATATATTTCAGAGCAAATATCACCAGAGACCGATAAAATCTCCGAAATAATTCGTGATAGGCTTCCCGCCTTTTCAGATTAATTTGTTCTATGAATATTTCCTCTTTTGTTTTCATCCTAAGCTGCCAATGGAAAACAAAAATAATGCTTTTTAGAGGATTAGAAAGCAAGGAGCTCATAGTTAATTCTAAAATTCAAAAGAAAAGCTGTGTGAATGCTCGATTCACACAGCTTCGCTTCTATTTCGGACAGAACTATTTACCTACTTTTTAGCAAACATAGATTCGATATATTGTTCCATTTGCTTTGCCATGTCTTTATCCTCACATTTGGCTACCAGTTTCTGACCGATCTTTTTCCAACGGTTGATCTGCAGAGGAGTAGCTTTTTCTTTTGCTCCGGCAATTATCGAGAATGGGAATTCTTCCGGAGAAAGGTTATTCACTTCTTTTTCACAGACTGTAAGCAGCTGATTCGGATTATTGGCTAAGAGTGCTTTAGCGATATTGATCTGACCTACCAATGATTTTTCATTTTTCAATTTCAGACCGACAATCTCTTTCTTCATCTGATCCAGGTCGGCAGCTGTTGTCGATTTATCCCGTCCGTAGAAAATCATCATCAATTTACGTTGATACCCACTGGACAGTCGTTTATCGACAGCTTCTTCCGTATTATTTTGTGCAAACTTCTCCCGGTTGGCCAACAAATATTCATAAGCTTCAGAGCCTGCCGGAGCTAAATCAGGATTATTGAAAATAAACCAATAATCAGACGATACTTTCTCTTCATCGGTGAGTTGTCCATATAATTCTGCAGCTACTTTCGAAGCATCCGGAGAATACATAGAAATCAAACTTTCCACATATTTAACCAGGAATTCCTTATCCCGGACTCCTTCTGCATATTTTGCTTCCAGTACACCGGTTGCTTTATTATCGTCGAAAGCATCCTTTACCCGTTCGATAAACCGGTCCGGTTCACCACCGCCGACAAATTTATGACGCACGGTTCCATCCGTATTCAGAATGACAAAAGTAGGATAAGCGCGAACACCGAATTTTTTAGCTAATTCAGGTCCTTCTCCTTTTTCCATATCATATTTAACACAAATGAATTTCGGATTCATATAATCTCCCATTTTCTCCTGTGGGAAAACAGTGTTACTCATATATTTACAAGGCCCACACCAGGAAGTATAACAGTCGACAAAAATCTGTTTACGCATCTTAGCAGCCTTTTCTACTGCCTGTTCAAAAGTCAGGTCCTGAAAATTAACCCCTACATGAGCTAAATTCTTCCAGGATTCCACATAATATTCCAGGTAATTTTTCATTTCGCTATTAGCCGGGTTAGCCATCATTTTTTCAGCGGCAGCAACCATACGGTTATAATCTGCCTTAGTCGCTTTATCCCGCATAGCTCCGAAAGCCATCAGCATAGACGATAAATCGTTTCCGGTCAATGTAGCAGCGCTTTCTTCCACTTTAGATACCAACTGATTCACATCTCCCTGAGCCACCAATCCGGCGATATCACATAAAGACAACAAATCGTTCTTTTTCTGAAGATCCAATTTACCGATCTGTTGTTTCAGTTCATCCAAAGATACGGTTTGTCTTTCTTTATTTCCATAAAGGTGTGGAGACAAAGCCCGGCTATAAGCAGAGAATAAAAATTCATCTAATTTTTCTTTCCCTATATTTTTTTCAAAAGTCGGAATATTGGCCAATATCAAATTAAAATCGGGAGTTCCAACCGTACAAGTACCGTCTTCAAACAAGGGCCAGAATTCTTTTTTCAATTTATCTTTCTCGGTGACCTGAGACAGTAATTCTTTTTTTACCTGTTCTGCTTTTTTCTGATCGTAAGCATCATCTAAAGCGACCTTATAAGCCAATAATTGCTTTTTATTCATTTTTCCTTTTTCGTACTGTTGATTCAGATACAGCAAGGAAGTCTTTTCATTCAACCCTTTCTTTACTCTTTCGATAAAAGGTTCCAGTTCCCCTCCACCGACGACAGCATGTTGTACCGTTCCGTCCGGACGGATAATAAAGAAAGAAGGATAAGCCCGCACACCTAATTTATTTTCCAGTTCTTTCCCTTCTCCCTGTTCCATATCGAATTTCACACAGACAAAACGAGGATTAAAAAATTCTCCGGCTTCTTTCATCGGGAAAATCTTTGTTGTCATCATCTTACATGGACCACACCAAGTTGTGTAACAATCAACGAAAACCAGTTTCTTTTCTGCTTTAGCTTTAGCTAATGCTTCATCAAATGTCAGATGCTGGAAATCCACTCCCGTTTGCGCAAAAGCCATTACGCTTAGCACCAAACACATCATCAAAGGAATTAATTTTTTCATAATATGATTTAAATAGTTTTGGTAAATGATGATGCAATTTACAAAATGAGATTTAATTAAGGTCTAATTTCTTCCATCTTAACCTATATTTGTGATATCCACGATAATCCTCTAACATTTTATTAAGAGTTGTTGTCTCTTTTTTTACAAAATCCAGTCCCCCCAAAAACGCTAGGCGACCGATGCGGCCGGTTAGAAAAAATCAAAAGAGAAATTAAAATAATCGATTTATTGAAAGAGTAAAAATGAATAAATGTTTCCTGATTCGGGCTTTTTAATGTAATTTTGTCAGAGTACCTGTAACTTTTACAGGTCCGGAAGAAAATATGAACAAGATAGCTGAATATGGAAGATATACAAGCGATCAAACAACGATTTGAAATCATCGGAAACAATCCGGGTTTAAATCGGGCCATCGATATTGCAACCCAAGTAGCCCCGACAGATTTGTCCGTATTGATAACCGGAGAGAGTGGAGTCGGGAAAGAGATTTTTCCTCGTATCATCCATGCCTACAGTACCCGCAAACACGCTCAGTATATAGCGGTAAACTGCGGTGCGATTCCTGAAGGAACGATCGACTCCGAGCTTTTCGGTCATGAGAAAGGGGCTTTTACCGGAGCCGTATCCGACCGGAAAGGATATTTCGAAGTAACGGACGGTGGAACCATTTTTTTGGATGAAGTAGGAGAACTGCCTTTACCGACGCAAGCCCGTCTATTAAGGGTATTGGAAACGGGAGAATTTATCCGGGTAGGCTCCTCGAAAGTACAGAAAACCAACGTCCGGGTTATCGCAGCCACCAACCTCGATATCCCGCAAGCGGTAAAAAACGGAAAATTCCGGGAGGACCTGTATTATCGTCTGAATGCTATTCCGATCACGATCCCTCCTTTACGCGAACGTAAAGAAGACATTCCTTTGTTATTCAGGAAATTTGCCGCCGATTTTGCTGAAAAATACCGGATGCCGGCAGTCCGGTTAACGGAAGAAGCCGTTAAAATCCTTCAGGACTTCCGTTGGCCGGGAAATATCCGGCAACTGAAAAACGTAACGGAACAAATCTCCATCATCGAACAAGAACGTATGGTAGATGGAACCACCTTACGTAAATATATACCGGAACACGATCCGATGTTACCGACCCTGACCACCGGCCACGACAAAGGAGAAGCCAGTTTCGCCTCTGAAAGAGAAATCCTGTATAAAATCCTTTTCGACATGAAAAAGGATATGAACGACCTGAAACGCCTGGTCTATGATCTGATGCAAAATGAACCTCAGCGAGAAACAGGGACTACCGAGCCAACCACTTCTCTGGTACTGAGGAATCTCTACGATCACGAACCGGGACAATTCACCCCTTCCCCCAGTCCAACCCTCCTCAACCACCGGGAAGATCATATTCAGGATACCGAAGCAGTCATCGAGGAGTCGTTTTCTATCGAAGAAAAAGAAAAAGAACTGATTACAAAAGCTCTGGAAAAAAACCATGGGAAACGCAAACTGGCAGCGAAAGATCTGGGCATATCGGAGCGGACGCTATACCGCAAACTGAAAGAATACAATCTGGAAAACTAAATTGTGCTTTTGTTTAGTGAAGGCAAACTTCACAAAACAAAAGCACAACCGACTCCGTCATTTCCAATTCCATTCCAATAATTGCCCCTCATAGTCTTCGAAATAGAGGAGTTTATAGGGATGGTAACCTTGCTCCAGGGCGATTCGCCCGGAGGCGGATACGGCTCCGTGTGAACAGTCGTTATCTACGACTTTTTGAGAACCGATGTAAAGGACGCTGCCGTCATCCGATCTCGTTTCAAATTCATATATTCCGGAAACCGGAATATAAATCCATCCCTCCCAGATATAACCGAAATGATCGTCTGCCGGGGCCCGATCTATACGGATAGCCGACACATAACCGGAGTCCAGCGGTTGAGTTTTCTCGAGATCCGAAACACAACTGAATTTACCTTCGTAGTACCTAAAACGGATACCTTTTCCGGTATCCTGAATTTGTGACGCCGGCCGGTATACTGCTTTTTCCACTTGCAAAGTCAGAAGTTCGCTTGGTGCATATCCGGTTTTGAATCCCCTTGCTTTCAAAATACAGGAGTGATTCACTTGAACGGAATCACGGCAGAGAGGAGAAGTCCGATCCGGTTCTTTTCCGTCCAGGGTATAACGGATTTCTGTATCTGAAGTGGTACTACCCAACTTGAAAGTCATCTCTTCCTCAAACAAATACAAATCTTTTGAAACATAAGGGATAGATACCTGTTTTCCTTTACTCATAGAATAAGGGAAACTACCGGAAGAAATTCCCCGTTGCAGATTGGGTTCAGCCGATAACTGAAAACGTAATTCCCCTCCCTGCATCAGCTCGGCATAGGTGATAAAATTCCGGTCTATTTCCTTACCGTTCAACCAGACTTTGTCGATATATATGTTCTTCTCCGGTTCATTGGCTTTAACGACCAGTGTTTTCCCATTTGCCAGCTTTAGGGTCGCCTGGGGAAACAGGGGCGAAGTGAACACAAATTCGTTAGAACCGGGGCATACCGGATAGAAGCCGAGACTACTCAGGATATACCAAGCGGACATTTGTCCGCAGTCCTCATTACCGCAAAGCCCTTCGGGTGTATTCCGGTACATTTCTTTCAGAATACGGCGGACCATCGCCTGTGTTTTCCAGGGTTGTCCCGCATAACTATACAAATACGCCATGTGGTGGCTGGGTTCGTTACCTTGGGCATACTGACCGATCAGCCCGGTGATATCTGAAAGGGAAGTTTCCACCACGGAGGTTGTCGAAAACAGACTGTCCAGGTCCTGCAGGAATTGCTCCTCTCCTCCGAACAACTGTATCATCCCGTTTACATCATGAGGAACAAAAAAACGGTATTGCCAGGCACTGGCCTCGGTATACGACCGTCCAGCCTCATAAGGATTGAAGGGGGTTTCCCAGTTCCCGTCCGAGCGTTTTCCCCGGAAAAAACGGCAGGAACCGTCGAAGACATTGATATAATTACGGGCACGCCGGGCAAAACGTCCGGCGATGTCCTGTTCACCCAATGCCTCTGCCATCCGGGAAATACACCAATCGTCATAAGCAAATTCCAACAAACAAGAAACCGATTCCTTACGGAAATTTGCAGGAATATAGCCCTCCCGGATGTAATAATCGGCTCCTTTGGTATTTTTTTCAGCCGACCGTACCATCGCTTCCAAGGCTTTCCCACCATCGAAACCGCGAATTCCTTTCATCCAGGCATCTGCGATGACAGAGACGGAGTGATATCCGATCATAGTACCCGTTTCTCCTGAAGCTAACGGCCAAACAGGCAATTCGCCGGTTATTTCGTAAATATCCAGAGCAGAACGGACTATATCGGCGACAAAAGCAGTATCCAGCAGGGTCATCATCGGATGCCAGGCCCGGAAGGTATCCCAAAGGGAAAGTGTAGAATATCGGTTTTTACCTTTCCCGGTCCGCCCGATGCTCATATCGTGTCTTCGGTATTCCCCATTGACATCATTGATCCGGTTAGGAACGACACTACTGTGATATAAGGCTGTATAGAAATTCACCCTTTCTTCCGGACTCCCGCCTTTGATCCGGATCCCGGAAAGCAGTGACTGCCATTCTTTATCAGCTTTTTTACGCACAGCATCGAAATCCTGCCCTATCAGGTCATGCTCCCGGTTGAACCGGGCATTCCCGACACTGACAGCCGAAACACCGACCTGCAATTCTATGGTTTCCCCGGCCTTTACATGAAATGTAGCGACAGCCTGTAATTTTTCTCCGTCGAGCCGAACAGTATCCCGGCATACCTTTCCCTCTTTTACCCAAGTCAAAGTTTCTATCGGACGAGAAAAGCGGGCCGCAAAATAAATAGGCTGATTGTTTACCCAGGCAGAAGTATTCCGCATCCCGGAAATTTCATCCGGAGCGGTCTGTTCCAAATAAGCAGCCTGAATCGTCTCACTGGTCAGCGAATGAGCCAGATCGATGACAACAGACGCTTCACCTGTCCGGTCAAAACGGTATCTATGCACTCCGGTGTAAGGTGTAGCGGTCAGCTCTGCCTGTATACCTTCTGTCGGTAACATCACTTTATAATAGCCTGGAGATGCCCATTCCTGCCGATGGGAAAAGGGAAGCGGCGAAAGCCAGTTCCCACCCTGTTCCGGAGACAGTGTCCTACTTGCCGGATAAACGAGGATATCTCCGAAATCGATACATCCGGTTCCGCTGAGATGCGTATGCGAAAAACCCGAGATAAGCGAATCGCTGTAATGATAGCCGGCACAAGCGTCCCAATCGCTTTTCCGGGTATCCGGACTCAACTGTACAGCTCCGAACGGGACCGTAGCCCCCGGATAAGTATGCCCATGAAAACCTGTCCCTACAAAAGGGTTCACTTCCCGGGGCAACCTGCCTTTCTGCAAAGAACAGCTGAAAACCAGAAAAATTATTATAATACAAAAATTACGGTTCTCGGAGCAAAAAAGGTGAAGTTCTGCGTTAAGAACTGAATGATAACGCATAAAACAGAAAACCTCGGAAATAGTAACAATGGCAATAATGCAAGGAAATGAAGGGTAATGAAGGGGGACAGTTTTCAAATCATTACCCGATAACGGAGTAAGATTCTTCCTTGTGTCGTCACGTTTCATCGTTCTGCGTTAGTTTGCATATCAATATATAACTCGCTGATAACTAATTTTGTAACCCAAAAAAATTAGATTATGCGAAGTACATTTAAGGTGCTGTTCTACGTGAACGGAAGCAAAGAGAAAAACGGTATTGTACCCATTATGGGACGAGTAACAATCAACGGTTCTGTGGCTCAATTCAGTTGCAAGCAGAGCATCCACAAAGACCTATGGGATGTGAAAGGCAACCGAGCAAAGGGCAAGAGTAAGGAATCAAGAGACATCAATTTGGCTTTAGATAACATCAAGGCTCAAATCATCAAGCACTACCAACGCATTTCGGATAGAGAAGCATTTGTAACTGCCGAAATGGTACGCAATGCCTATCAAGGTATCGGAACAGAGTATGAAACCTTGCTCCGAGCATTCGACAAGGAGAACGAAGCCTTTGCCAAACGAGTTGGCAAGGATCGTTCTCTGAGTACATATCAAAAGTACCTCACCGTAAGGAAATATCTTGCGGAGTTTATCAAGGTACACTACAAGCGTTCCGATATTGCGATGAATGAACTAACCGAGGATTTCATTCGTGATTATTGCTTGTATCTAAGAAATGAGGTCGGATTAGCTCAGTCATCAGTGTGGATATACTCTATACCATTAAAGCACATTGTAACCACAGCTCACTATAATGGCAAGATAGCAAGAAACCCATTTGCTCAATACAAGGTTGACCCCGACCACAAGGAGAGAGGATTTCTAACAGAAGATGAGTTGCAAGCCTTTACAACGATTGAATTGAATAATCCAGATTTGGAGTTGGCAAGGGACTTATTCGTATTTGGTTGTTGGACGGGAATATCATTCATTGACATTAAGAACCTTACAACGGAGAATATCAAAATGCTTGGTGGCTCTCCTTGGATTGTATCGAAGCGACAAAAGACAGGTGTACCGTTCCAAATCAAGTTGATGGATATACCTATGCAGATTATCAAGCGATATGAGCCATATAGAATAAGCAATAATCTTTTCAACATTGGGAGCCACGACACGATAAACAAACGCATAAAAGAGGTGGCTAAATTATGCGGTATCGAGAAGCGAACTTCGTTCCATCTGAGTAGGCACACATTCGCAGTGTTAGCCCTAAACTATGGTATGCCGATAGAAAGTGTGAGCAAAATTCTCGGACACACGAACATTACCACAACGCAGATTTACGCAAAGGTAACTAATACCAAACTTGAACACGATATATCTATGTTTGAGAGTAGAGTTTGTGAAAGATTTGCAATTTAATAGGTATGAAACGAGCAATAACAACAATCAGTGAAAGCGGCAGAGTGAATATCCCAAGCGGTAATGTATGGATGTCTGAAATGGAACTGGTGGATTTGTTCGGGGTGATAGCCCCGACACTCCGAGCCGCCATCAAAGCGACATACAAGAGTGGAACGCTTAACCCTACCACAACCCAACGATGTGATTTAGCCACTCCTAAGAGTTGGGCTACCTACTATAATCTTGAAGTAATCATTGTCCTTGCGTTTAGGTTGAATACATATGAGGCAAGTAGAATAAGGCAAAAGGTGTTGGAGAGTATATACCAGCGAAAAGAGAGTGTGATTAGTCTGCTTATATGTAAAGTATCAATAGATACGCTACACTTTTTCTTTTCGTAGGCAAATCTTAATCCGTATCTTCGTAGCATGAA
>OOCP01000719.1_pt1 | contig 39712 bp, 40 predicted proteins | sample 1671511 | NCBI WGS metagenome assembly OOCP01 (sample SAMN06348164, study PRJEB24527) | human gut metagenome | biome: human gut; feature: ankylosing spondylitis patient; material: feces | host: Homo sapiens | place: China | collected 2015-10 | reverse complement strand
GATCTTGTCCGGCAGCGGGGTGACAAGGTCGGAATAGAACTGATTCTTGCAGCTCTGCACGGTCACATAGGGTCGTGCGCCGCCGAGCATCTCCATGAACGCCTGCACATAGCCGCCCATTTCCGACTTTCGCTGCGTGAGGCGTTTTTGCAGCAATCGACTCTTGAACCGTCCGTCTCGAATAAACGGATAAATCAGCGGCAGGAGCAGATTTGTTTGCAGCTTTGCCGCAATGGGAGATGCTTGGTCAAGATCAGAGCTGCCGAGAATTCCGTAATCCATATGAATATTCTGCCGCGCCGCCAGCAGCCCCACAAAAGAGCCGCCCAGCGAGCAGCCATAGCTCGCCCGGAAATGTCCGCCGCAATGTTCCTGAATGTAAGATTCTATTTTCTCTGTTTCCTCCAGCATAGTGGGAAACTCGGTATGTTCCGTTTCATCGAAACCATCGTAGCTGACGCAGAGAACGCGATACCTGTCCGACAGCAGCGGAATGACCCGTCCAAAATTGCCCTTCCAGTGGCAGCAGGTGCCGGGAAGCAGCAGGATGACCGGGGCATTTTCCGCGCCGAAGGAATAAACTTTCATCTTCCCACTCCCTTCAGGAACCCACTCCTTGCCATTTTTTCCGTGTCGTCCGATTCATCATAGGCGTCATAAGGCGCGGTGGGGTCGGGAACTCGCTTTTTGAACGGTGAGCAAAGCTTGTCCTTATGGGCAAAGGCGAACTCGAAGTTGTCCGTCCAGCCGGTGTGACCGGTGAGAAACAGCGGATGCAGGTCACGGCTTTGCAGCTTCTGCTCCAGCGCCGCCAGCGACTTTACCGCCAGTTTGTTGCTTTCTGCCAGAGAGGAAATGAAACTGTAGCCGCCGTCCGCGCCGAACCAGAGAGTGTCGCCGGTGAAGAGATATTTGTCGTCAATGAGATAGACCATATGACCCCATGTGTGACCGGGGACAAGGAAGCACTCAATTTTGATGCCGTCAATCTCGAAAGTCTCGCCGTCATGCAGCAGCACCTTTTCGTTGTTAATTGTGACCTGCGGCAATTTATAGAGATGATATATGACTTTTCGCCGCACCTCGCCGGTGAGATACCGGTTTTCAATCTCGCCGATATAGAGCTTTGTGCTCCGGAACAAACCGGGGCTGTCTGCCTCCACCGCGCCCACGTGGTCGGTGTCCTGATGAGTGATGAGGATGTGCCGGATGGACTGCGGGTCGATGCCCAGCCAGCCTATTTTTTCTGCCAGCCGGTCGTAGTTGTACCCGGCATCGATCATGATGGTGGTGTCGCCCTTGCGGTAGAAGAAGATGTTCGCCACCCACTCCCGCACGCAGGCCACGCGCTCATCCACCCAGCCGGTGTTCAGCGGCTTGAATATCTCCTTGCCGCGGTACATCTTGCTCATTTCTCTTTTCTGAAATTCGGTCGCTTTCTTTGACATGGCGCATCCTCCTCACTTTTTAACGCAAATCTGTTTTCAAGTCATCTCATCTTTCAACGATTGTACAAGCAGCTGCGGGTGATTGAGAATATCCCCGTGCCCAAAATCCGGAAAGCACCGAACGGTCAGCTTTGGGTAGACCATCCGCAGCTTTTCAATGGCTTTCTTCATATGTCCCTCCCGCTGCCCGTACCAGCAGGTCACATCCGCGTCCAGCTGAGGTTCCGGCATCCAGCGGTACAGGTACAGTCCAACCTTCCATGTAGCATAAACGGATTCCAGACTGACATGGTCCGGTATCCGACGCAGCATGGTTTGCATACCTGCTTCGGTCTGCCCCATAAAACGCAGCGCCCATGCGGGTATGGTCTTTGTTTTTGCTGTCTGATATTGCTTTTGCGGCATGATTTTCAGAATCAATGGATTGAGAATTCCAAAATCCAGATATTCCGGCCCGCTGAGGATCATCCTGCGAATTCGGATGTTTTTCGATGCTTTCAGGCACACCGCTGGCCCGCAGCCAAGAGACTCCGCAAAAAGCGCATCCAGCGAACCGCCGCAGTGGTGAATCAGATATGCTTCCAGCTTATCTGCCTGTTCTTGCGCTGTAGTATAGGTCGTTTTTCCGGTACCGTCGAAGCCGTCAAAGCTGACCGCATAAACATCAAATTCTTCTTCCAGCAGCGGGATCACATTTTCAAACTGCCGCCAGCACATAAGATTTCCGTGCAGCAGCATGATCTTTTTCCCTTCTGGGTTACCAAACCGTTTGATTTCCATTTTGCTTTTCCCCTTACAGCAGCAGTCCGATTCCCGCAAGAATCAGAGAGAACACCGCCATCCCCACGGTTCCGAACAGCCATTTCTTTTGCTTGTCTGCTTTCGAGATGTACGGCATCAGATCCTCTGTCCCCGGGATCACCCATGCCCTGGTGTGTCCCACCCAATAGCCGTCGATGCCAAGCCGGTTGATGAGATTCATCACGGACAGGATCACAAAGCACTGCCAGAAGCCATCCCAAAACGTATGTGCGCCGTTTATGGCATACACGCAGATCAGCACATAGGCAAGGTACATCGGAATGCAGATCGCCTTGAAGCGCAGAGCGTTCCGCTTGATCTTCTCCTTTGTGGTCAGCCCAGTGCCATGCACCGCTCCTGCACCTTTTGGTCATACAGATGCACCATGCCGACGGCTCCTTTGCGGATGCCGACGGCGCAGACCGCAGCCAGCAGCGCACCCAGTCCCAGTCCTTCCAGAATCGTTTGCAGCAGCATTTCTATTTCTCCTTTTCCACCACAATGATCTTATTGGAAATATTCCGCACGGCGGGCAGCCTGTCCAGCAGCTTGTAAACTGGCGCAAATGCCGCCATGCCCTCGGTTAAGCTGTGTTCCTCCACAAAGCGAAAATCCGGCAGCAGTTCGGCAAGTGTTTTCCCATTCTTGATTCCCCAGTTGAATTTTGCGTTGCTTGCGTCAATGGATTTCTCCTTGAAGTGCCGCACTATCGTAGGATTCATGGTTTCCACAAAGACTGTGGCGTTGGAAAACCGGCTGGAAATCACCGTGAAAATACGCTGTATATTCCTCTCGGAAAGGTACATGGTCAGTCCCTCGATGACGATCAGCACCGGCACATTCTGCTCGCTGATTTCGCTGCCCCAATCTTCCATGGCGGACATGGTAATCTGCGAAATCGTGCCGCTTTCCGGCAGAAGCTTTTCCCGCACCGCCATCGTTTCCGGCAGGTCGAGGTTATACCAATGTGCGTAACCCGACATCCGGTAGCAGCGGGTATCCAGCCCGCAGGCAATGTTGACCACCACCGCGCCGGGATGCGACACAAGCCACGCCTTTGTCAGCCGGTCCAGCACGATGGTGCGGGCAATGACGCCGCTGCGCATGGCGGTATCCTTGTCCGCGAGGGAAAAATCGTAGTCCAGCTTCCCGATGATCTCCTCCGCCTTCACGTCGTGAATCGCGCCGCGTCCTCGACTCTCTTTCGCTCTTGCATAAATGGTTTGCAGCATGGTCTCCGGCACGCCGGAGAGTTTGATTTTTTCTTTCATGTCATACTTCCTCCGCTTGCAAAGCCAGAAATTTTTCCGCATACCGGCAGAACTCCTCCGGATGCACCATCACCAACTCCGCATGGGCCATCTTGGGAATACCGTGGATGCGAGTCTGCGGAAAATAGTGCTTGACAAATTGAATGTTGCGTCTGCGGTCCTTCTTTTCGTCGTCGCCATACCAGTAGGTGATTTTTGTGTCGATTTTCGCAGGGCACTTCGGAAGCGCATAGTTGTTGGCGGACCAGAATATGTTGCGAATCGTCCGGTCTGAAAAGGTTTTCAGATAGGCTTCCATGGCGTCGTATTCCTTTTTAGGGTCGTGCCCTGCGGGGGTGAACCGTTCCGGCGGAAAAGCCGCTTCCAGTACCTTTCGGCTGTTTGCCGCCATTTTGAAAGACAGCACATCCCGCGCCAGCAGCAGCTTTCGCACCAAGAAGGGCAGCTGATAGGGTGTGATCCCGCCATCAATGATGGCTCGGCTGATGGGTATTTTCCCCAATGCCAGCATACGGGTCAGACAGGCACCGCCCATGGAACAGCCATAGGCCGCATCCAGTCGGGAGACGCCGCGGCTTTTCAGATATTCCGTCACTTCATCCACGGTCTGCTCCACGGAGGTGAAGTCCCCAGGGTACTCCGGCTGATGGCCGTCAAATACCACCTGAAAAACGTGCCATTTCCGAGAAAGCAGCGCAATGGTATCCGCAAAAGCCCATACAGGCTCTGCGGTGCAGGGAAGAAACAGCAGTGTCCGCTCATGCTCCTGTCCGTGTTCTAATATCTGCATGGTTCATCCCTCCGCCTTCGCACACTCGGCATAGGTCAGCGGGAAGGATGCTTTCAGCACGGTGCTTTTCCGCACCATCCAGCCGTTTCCCCGCAGGAATTCCAGATATTCTGCGCTCGTCCATTTGCTGTGCAGCGGAAAGCCCGCCAGCTTCATGAAAAATGCTTTGACCTTTCCGAAGAAAGCGTTATCCGCATGGGTGAAGGTCGGCGCGACCAACATGCCGTCATCCTTCAGCACCCGGCGAATCTCCGACAATGCCTTCTCCGGTTCCGGCACGATGTGCAGCGCATTGGCCACGATGACCACGTCAAAGCTTCCGTCGGCATAGGGGAGGTGAAACATATCCTGCAAAGAGAAATGCAGCTTGGCAGATCGACTGTCCCGCTTGGCCTGCGCAATCATCTCCCCGGATGCATCCGTGGCCTCGATGTGAGCGGCGCTGCTCACGATATTTTTGGCGATCAGCCCTGTGCCGGTGGCCAGCTCCAGCACCGTTTTGCGCCGCACGACCGGACGTAGCAGCTCAAATAACCGCTCGTAGGCTGCGGCGTCCTTTCGCATGAAGCGGTCGTACCGCCCGGCGTTTCTGTCCCGGAAAGATTTGCGTCTTCCCATTTCCTGCCCTCCCCTCGCGTTAGCGCAAGCTAACCTTCGCGTATCAGAAATCGGTTAGATTGCGCTAACCGCATTGTCTTTGAAAAGCCGCATTCATGCGGCTTCTCTGTTTATGCAAATAACTCCCGGCAGGCGCCCCGCACCAGCGTTTCCAGCACCTGCGGGTAAAGCGCCCCGATCTGCTCCTGATGGGAGACGGTCAAAATCAAGCCCCGCACCGTGGCGGCGGCCAGCGCCATGCCGCCCTTGGGCTGCAAGCCGCCCGCCTCCAGCAGGGCACGAATGTGGGTCTCGTCGTCGTGGTAGTGGGCCGTTTTCACGTTCTCCGGCAGCCGATGCAGAAGAAAATCTGCGTCTTGCTCGATGAACACGAAGGCTTTCGTCTCGGCCAGCCACCGGCACGCCGCCAGGATCGCCTCTGCCGCGCGGGCGGCAGGGGCAAACGCCGCATTCTCCTGCAAGGACCTCTGCGCCGCCGCAAAGCACTCGGTATGGATATCCTCCAGCACGGTGAAAAACAGCAGCTCCTTGGAATCAAAGAATTTATAAAACGATCCCTTGGATATCCCAACGGCATTTGTCAGCTGCTCCACGGAGGTTTTCCGCATCCCGATGGTAATGCCGCAACGCCGGGCCTCACGGATCAGGTCTTTGCGAATCGTCTCATTCTGTTCGTCTGTAAAAGCCACTGCGCACGCTCCTTGAATTTATGACCGTTTTCAAACTTTCGGTCATATAGTAGCAGGAATCCATTCCGGTGTCAAGCTTTTGGAAGTGTATTCTCCCGCTGAATCATTTGGACAATCGTCGGAATTCCAGCGGGGAGACGCCGTAGGTTTCTGCAAATACCTTGGCGAATTTGCCCTGATTCTCATACCCCACCGCATTGGCCACCTCGATGATCTTCATTGTGGTAGATTCCAGTAGTTCGGCCGCCTTTTCCATGCGCTTTTTCCGGAAGTAATTCAAATAGCTGTCGCCAATACCCTTCACATAAAATTTGAAGCTGCTCTCGCTGACACCGAACCGTTCCGCCAGCTCTTTGGCTGTGATCCGCCTGGTCAGGTTGCTGAGAATCAGCGCCTCGGCCTCTTTTACGATAGCGATCTGAGATCGGGTAAAGTAGGTGTCTGGTTCACTTTCGGCCGGCATATTCATCAGCTCGCGCAGCAGACGAACAGTGAGAAACCGCAAAGAACCAATTTCCAGATCTTCCTTACTGGTCCATGTCTCTTTTACAAGGGAGGTGACCAACTATAAGAAGTCAAGAGGAAGTTGAAATATTTTGATTCAGGCAAAAAGGGCGCACAAAACCAAGCCCTCTTACGAGGACTTCAAAAAGAAGTTGGTGATAGTTCAGCGAACGAAGTCTGGATTATAAGACAGTTCTTTCGTCTGGAGAGTATAAATAACCCGTAAAAGCTTTTTGGCAACATGGGTAAGCGCAACGCGGTGTTCCTTACCCTCAGCACGTTTCTTGGCGTAGTAGGCCGCGAAAGTCGGTTCGTTGTTAATCACCGTTATGATTCGCTTATGATGAGGGACAGCAAGCAAGATGTTGCCGATTTGCTGGATGAACACGAGGAAAAGAAGTCTATACAGGAGCTCCTTCGAAAGCAGCAGAAGCCGCAGACACAGCGGCAAAGAAAATCGAAACGGCACGAGCAAGAACGATGAGTTTATGCCAATGTCTTCCTCACAAGAATAAACTGTTGGTTGGCGAACCAAAAGCCGAGCTGTCACTATAACACATTTAGGCGAAAGAAGGCCGCAGGTTCATTACGACCTGCGGCCGATTTCTAAGGAGGCTCCAGTATGCCATTCTCCATATGTAGGATATGGTCTGCACGGCAGACAATTTCTTATCTCGCAATTTTGTTGCCCCTCTTGACAGAAGGAATATTATACGCTATAATGATAGTGCCACTATCGGTAGTATGGCTATCAGTTATTGGAGGTGCGGAATGTCAAAGCCGGATAAGAGCATTGATCCAAAGATTTTGGAAGCCGCAAAAAAGGAATTTCTTGAAAAGGGATATGAAAAGGCATCCACAAACGTCATCTGCAAGAATGCAGGCGTAACTTGGGGCGCTTTACAAAAAAGGTATGAGGGAAAAGACGCGCTATTCTGCGCACTGGTATCCCCTGTTGCGGAGGAATTCAAGGCAACACTCATCGGTGCAAACGACGAGTTTCACAACCTGACGAAGGAAGAACAGGAAGCCAACGCCTTACATGAGGATACGGACGGAAATCAATTTATCGAATACATTTATGAGCACTTTGATGTGTTCCGACTGCTTCTGTGCTGTGCAGGAGGTTCCTCCTACGAGCATTATATGGAAGATCTCGTTGACATTCTGGAACACTCTACCCGTCGATTTATAGAGAACACCGGACATGAAGCGATTATCAACGGCAAAAAAGCCGGGGAAATGACTGTCCACATTCTCATCAGTTCCTATCTGTATGGCCTGTTTGAGCCAATCGCTCACGAAATGAAAAAGGACGAAGCAATCGAGTATGTGAATGAGCTGAAATACTTCTTTGATGTCGGTTGGGCCGACATCTTGAAGTTAAAATAAAAATCACCGATGTTCACAGCTTTGCGCTTTTTGTTACCATCTGCCGTGCTGCGGATGGTAATAAATATGACCGGCGGTTAACTGTCTCTAACTATAAGGAGTAAAACATATGAATCAAACATCAAAGACAATTGGAAAGCTCTTAAAATACGCAGGACCGTTTCGCATAACGATTCTGCTTTCCGCCATCTTCGCCGCTTTTTCGGCAGTCATAAATCTGAAATCGTACCTGTGTGTGTATGAAGTTGCAAAACTTCTGATTCAGTCCGCAGGCAATTTCGGTGCAATCAACCTTGCAGCCATGAAGGAGCTTGGTTTTCGAGCGGTTTATTATGTGTGCATGGGTTTCGGAATGTACGGAATGTCACTGCTGTGTTCCCATATCAGCGCATATCACACCGTCGCAAGGATACGCATCCGGCTGATTCACCGACTCGGCACATTGCCGATCGGTTATCACACTTTGCATCCAAGCGGTAAACAGCGAAAAATCATCGAGAAAAACACGGACAATCTCGAAATCCTAATCGCCCATAATATCCCTGACTATGTGCAGTCATTGGTGTTGCCAGTTGCTTTTCTGGTATTCATGTTTCAATATGACTGGCGATTGTCGCTGATCTGCCTTGCTCCCATTGTGATCGGCTTCGGGCTTCTCTTTTCCATGTTGAAAGGCGAAAGCAGTGATTTTATCGGGCAAGTGCAGAAATCGGGTGAGGATATCGGAAATGCCGCAACGGAATATGTCCGCGGAATTGCAGTCGTTAAGACCTTCGGCCAAACAGCCTCGTCTTTCCGCCGCTATAAGAAAGCCGTGAAGGATTACGCTGACTTCATGACAAAGTATTCCTTTTCTATGGAAAATTCGTTCAGCCTGTACACAACCATTGTCAACGCAGTTTTTCTGTTCCTAATACCGGGCGGCATCTTATTGTATAACTTTGGGGGTGGGACGGAAAAAACCATCATGACCTTTTCATTCTTTGCGGTTTTGATTCCCTTGGTAGCATCCATTCTGACAAAGCTCATGCATTCCTCGTCCAATCTTATGCTTGCAGACGCATCCTTTATTGCCATCGACAACATCTTGAACGAAAAGCCTCTGCCGGAGCGGCAGAAGCTTAACGTCCCTGAAAATACCGAAATCAGCTTGAATGACGTGTCCTTTTGGTACGAGGAGGGAGTGAAGGCAATCGATCATATATCCATGACGATCAAGCCGGGAACCGTAACGGCATTGGTCGGAGAATCCGGCGGTGGGAAAAGCACGGTTGCCAATCTGATCGCACGCTTCTGGGACGTATCGGATGGTTCGGTAACGGTGGGCGGCGTTGATGTCCGTGATCTGGATTATTCTGATCTGATGAAACATATCAGCGTTGTGTTTCAGGATACGAATCTGTTCAAAATGTCCGTTGCTGAAAATGTGGCGATGTACAAGCCGGATGCTTCGCGGAAGGAAATACTCGAAGCATTGCAACAGGCAAGGTGCGAAGATATTCTGGAAAAACTTCCGAACGGTATGGATTCTGTGATTGGAGCCAAGGGCGTATATCTTTCCGGCGGAGAGATGCAGAGGATTGCGCTTGCACGGGCAATCCTCAAGGATGCGCCTATCGTGCTGCTGGATGAGGCTACAGCTTTTGCGGATGCAGAAAACGAATACTTGATTCAGAAAGCACTGGATGTGCTTCTAAAAGGCAAAACGGTGCTGATGATCGCACACCGGCTGCAAACCATCGTCCATGCTGACCAGATAATTGTGCTTCAGAAGGGACGGATCGTCGAACAGGGGACACATGAAGCCCTGATGCAGCAACAAGGCGTATACGCCGGAATGTATCATGAGTACGAGAGAAGCGTATCGTGGAGAATTGGAGGACAGTCATGATATTCGGTAAGATATTTCATCTGAGCAAAGAAGGCTCAAAAGCGATCGTTCAGGCTGGCATATGGCTTGCCCTGTTCAACCTTGCCGCACTGCTGCCTGTAATCCTGCTTGCCATGGCAAGTGAGAAAATGATCACGCTGTATTACGCTGACAGCGAAGCAAAGATCTCGCTGCTTCCCTATGCGCTGGCACTTGCGGTAATTCTGGCTGTAATGTTTGTAACCTATAAGGTTGCATATCACAAGGAGTATCTAACCTCCGGGCAGGAAGAATACAAACTGCGAATGGAGCTCGCGGACAAACTGAGAAGACTGCCGCTGTCCTTTTTGGGGATGCGAGATTTGAGCGATGTGACGGGCGTTATTATGGACGATGTTCAGACGATGTCTCATGTCTTGTCGCAGACCGCAGCTGAGTTGATTGGCGGCATGATCACAGGAATTGTTTCCCTGCTCATGCTGTTCGTGTACGATTGGCGGCTTGCCCTCTATCTTGCCGCCTGCCTGCCTGTCGTAATACTCGTCATGTCGCTGTCAAGGAAGATATCAGAGGGCACAAATAAAAAGAACCGAAATAAAAAGCTGAGCGTCAGCGCAGGATTGCAGGAGTACCTTGAAAACATAAAGCTGCTGCGTACCACCGAAGCGATGGAGGATTATCAGCAGGGACTCAATAAAAAAATCAAGCGTATCATTCCTGGGCTTGTGCTATATGAGCTGCTGGCCGGTTTGTCCATTTCCGTTTCTTACAATGTTATGCGCATTGGGCTTGGGCTTGTTATTATCTTCGGATCGGGAATGCTTGCCGCAGGGGAAATCAGCCTGTTCAAGTTTCTGATTTTTCTGTATGCTGCGGTGCGTATCTATGAACCACTGACAAGTGCTTGTGAGCATCTTGGCGATTTCATCGCGTCTCTGGTGGGCGCGGGACGAGTGACAAAGCTGCTGGAAGAACCCGAGCAGGGCGGCAGCGAGAATGTGAGCGTCAGCAGCTTTGATATTCGGTTTGACCATGTCAGCTTCGCCTATAATAACGAAGAAGTCCTGCACGATGTTTCCTTCACTGCAAAGCAGGGCGAAATAACCGCATTGGTCGGTCCATCCGGTTCCGGCAAAAGTACGCTTGCCCGTCTTGCGGCAAGATTTTGGGACGTGAAAAGCGGAACGGTATCGATTGGAGGAGAAGATCTGCGAAAAATCGCACCGGAACAGCTTCTTAAAAACTATTCCATTGTTTTTCAGGATGTCGTACTGTTCAACGATACGATTTACAATAACATCAAAATCGGCAAAGAGGATGCAACGGAAGAAGAAGTTTATGCAGCAGCAAAACTGGCAGCCTGCGATGAATTTATAGCGCGTCTTCCCGATGGCTATCAAACCTTGATCGGCGAAAACGGAAAAACGCTTTCCGGCGGCGAGCGGCAGCGACTTTCCATTGCCAGGGCGTTTCTGAAAAATGCGCCGGTGATTCTGCTCGATGAAAGCACGGCCAGTATAGACCCGGAAAATGAAACAAGAATCCAGCAGGCAATCAGCCGACTGATTGAAAATAAAACGGTGCTCATTATCGCCCACAAACTGCGCACCGTGGCAGGCTGTGATAAAATCGTCGTGCTGGAGCAGGGCAATGTCGCGGAAGAAGGAACGCATGATGCGCTCATGAAAGAAAACGGACTCTATCATAGGCTTTATACCCTGCAAAATGAAAGCCTGATCTGGAAGGTCAGAACATGAAATGGAGGTTTTTCGGATGAACAAGGAAAAAACAAACAGGTTGAACGGAAAAGACCTGATCAATATCGGCATATTTACCGCTGTCTATTTTATACTGAATCTATTGATTGCGGCAGCAATGGGATTCATTCCAATCGTCAACATGATGATCCCATTTGTAAGTTCGCTTGTGCTGGGCATCCCCATGATGCTCTACTTCTCGAAGATCAAGAAATTCGGCATGGTGCTTATTACCTATATCATCTATGGCGTGATCCTCACGCTCGCAGGCGTCGGTTTCTACAGTCTGATCGGCGGAACGCTCTGCGCAGTGGCTGCGGAGTTTATTTTGAAAGCGAAACACCACAAAAGCGTTTTTGCTGCGATTCTCAGCTATGCGATTTGCAGCGTAGGGGCAAACGCCAATGTACTCAGTTTTGCCCTTATGACGGAAGCGCAATTTGCAGAAAAGGCTGCATACTATGGGCAGGAATACATGGATATTATGTCGGGTTACTTTTCTCACGGTTATACGGTACCATTGGTGGCCATTTCTGCTTTTATTGGTGGCATAATCGGCGGATACATTGGAAAAGCCGTGCTGAAAAAGCACTTTGCCAAAAGCGGTATAATTTGATGAAAAGCGTACTGTTTGGGCAAAAACCAACCTCCCGGCAACTCTATCTGGATGCGAGGACAAAACTTATTTTGTGCCTTTTGACTTCTTTTATCATGTTTTCCTGCAATTACACAGGAGTTATGCGTTTTGTCCTTCCTGTCCTCTCAGCGCTCCCATTCTTCTCGTTTCTGATCTTGAAGAAATACAGAACGGCAACAGGGTATATTCTTGCCTACGGAATCTGCCTATTCCTTCCGGTTGTCCTCCGACAGTATGACGCGCCTTTCCTGAATATTATGTCTGCTGCAATTGCCTCAATATTCACGCAAATGCTTCCCGGTCTCGCCATGTTCAATGTACTGCTGTCGTCTACGTCTGTGAGTGAGTTCATCGCCGCGATGGATGGTTTCCATATTTCAAAGAAGTTCTCGGTTCCGGTATCTGTGATGTTCCGGTTTTTCCCAACTATACGCGAGGAGTATCAGTTTATCCGGGATGCTTTGCGGCTGAGAGGAATTGGAACTCTGGCGCATCCTTCTGAAATGCTGGAATACCGGATGGTGCCTCTTTTGACAGAACTGGTTCAGGTGGGAAACGAATTGTCCGCCTCAGCCATGACAAGAGGCCTGGATGCGCCGAATAAGCGGACAAATGTGTGCCGGAGCGGATTCCATGCGCAGGATATCATAGCGTTTGTTTTCTGCGCTGTCGTAATCATGCTTTTCATTATTTCAAAGGTGCTGGGATTGTAATATGATCGAGATAAAGAATGTAGATTTTTTCTATGAGACTGCAGAATCGGAAAGTTCCTTAAAAAATGTCAGCGTTACTGTTCCAAAAGGACAGGTGGTCTTGCTGTGCGGAGAATCCGGGAGCGGGAAAACGACCTTTGGAAGGCTGATCAATGGCTTGATCCCCTGCTATTACGACGGAAAAATGGACGGACAAGTGTTCGTTAACAAAATAAGTACGGCAGGCATTCAGCTTCACGAGTTAGCGGAAACGGTAGGTTCTGTATTTCAGAACCCAAAATCACAATTTTATACGCTTCTTACCGACACAGAGATCGTATTTGCCTGCGAAAATATCGGCATGGAAAAATCGGAGATATTCAGTCGTTTTGAAAAAACGGTGCAGGATTTTCACATGGAAAAGCTGCTCGGGAAAAATGTGTCTCAGTTGTCCGGCGGCGAAAAACAAAAGATTGCCTGCGCCTGCGTCAGTATGCTTGAGCCACCAATCTTTATATTGGATGAGCCTACCTCTAATCTGGATATCGGTGCGATCCGCGAACTGAAAAAAATTATCAGGAAGTGGAAAGATTCCGGGAAAACAATTTTGATTGCCGAACACCGGCTTTGGTGGACAAAGGATCTCATAGACCGTGTGCTTATTTTTCGAGAGGGGGAAATTGCGGAAGATATTAATGCCGCCGAATTTTGGAGCAGATCACCAGAGGAATTTCGAAGCCGTGGGCTGCGCAGTTTTTCCGGCTTTGCCCCCATAAAAGCAGGAGTAACACTGACCGATGCACACTATACGATTTCCGAATTTCAATATGCAAATGGGAAGGATTTTTTAATTCTTGTCCCAAAACTTAAAATTCCAAAAGGCGCAGTCGTAGCAGTGTTCGGAAACAACGGTTCCGGAAAGAGTACCTTTGCAAAGTGCCTGTGTGGATTGACAAAATGCAAGGTACAAATATACGATGGAAATAGAACATACCGCGGGCGAGAGTTGCGAAAACTGTCCTTTATGGTTTTTCAGGATGTGAATCATCAATTGTTTTCAGAAAGCGCTTTAGAAGATGTTACGCTCGGGCTGTCTTTATCCAAAGAAGAAAAAACAGCTGTTGCAGAGGACGCACTGCGCCGGATGAACCTTGCAGATTGCAAAGATACTCATCCTATGGCACTATCCGGTGGGCAAAAGCAGCGACTGGCCATCGCCGGTGCGCTGGCTGCAAAGAAGGAACTGATACTGTACGACGAGCCGACAAGCGGTCTGGACTATCGAAATATGGAGCGTGTTGCGCAGAACATCAATGCGCTGGCCGAAGCCGGAAAAACGCAGCTTGTTATCACCCATGACCCGGAGTTGGTTGAAAAATGCTGCGATTATTACCTGTTTTTTGAGAACGGGGAGATTATTGAATATGGCACATGGTCGGAGCGAACAATCAATCGAATCCGGGACTATTTTGATATCGGAACATTTGGGCATGTGTGACTATCACCCAAATGATAAGCGGGAATGAAATTCAGTCAGGCTCCGACGGCCATTGTAGCTATATTGAGTTATGGGCAATCCAAACGAAATAAAAGGTCATAGAGAGGCACCCAATATAAAAGGGTGCCTCTTGTTAATCATTGGAATAAAATGTGAAATAAAAGGTGTCGCAAGACAACCGCTTTGGGAGGAATGCAACTGCAATCTTGAAGCATCTGAATTTTTTGCAGAAACACACCTTGACAAATCGCGTCTCAGAAAATGATCGTGGCCGACCTGCCGGGCAGCTATTCGCTCTCCGCCGGCTCTGACGAAGAAATCATCACCCTGGACTACATCGCCTCCGGCAATGCGGATCTGGCGCTGGTCATGGCAGATGCCTCCCAGCTGAAGCGCAGCCTTTATATGCTGGCCGATTTCGTAGGAATGCAGGTTCCTGCGATTCTGGTGCTGAACATGATGGATGTGGCGAAAGGCCAGGGTATTACCATTGATACCGAGGCGCTGTCCCGCAAATTGGGCATCCCGGTGGTGCCTATGTCTGCCATCCGGAAAAAGGATTATCGAACTCTCTATGAGACGATAGAAGCCGCACTTGCGCAAAAGCCTGTGATTACGGGACAAGCCATGGAATCCGCCAAAGAGAAAACAGACTACATCGACGGCCTGCTGAACGGCGTACTGACGGCAGACAAAACCGCAAAGCAGGCATTCAGTAAGTTCGATCGTCTGGCGCTTTCTCCCGTTCGGGGAAAGCTGCTGGCTTTCGGCATCATCCTGCTGATTTTCCTGCTGTCGATGATCTTCTCCGGTGTTGTATCGGGTATCGCATCGGCAGTACTGACGCCGCTGAGCGATGTTCTGCGCTCCGGAATGGAACAGATTCATGTCCATGGGCTGCTGATTTCCCTGATTTGTGATGTGCTGATCAATGTGCTGTTTTTCGCACTGATGATGGCGTCCTTCGTGCTGGGCATCACCCTTGGCTTCAATCTGATGGAGGAAACCGGTTATCTGGCCCGCCTCTCCTTCCTGTTTGACCGCACCATGTCCAAAGTCGGCCTGCAAGGCAAAGCGATCATGCCTTTCTTTATGGGGCTCGGCTGCACCATCGCAGGTACCACAGGTACCCGTGTCGTGGACAACTGGGGGCAGCGGGTGCTGGCCATTGCCATGAGCTGGGCCGTCCCCTGTTCAGCTACACTGTCGGTCGTGCCCACGATTGCCATTACGCTTTTCAGCAGTACCAGCGGCTTTCTGGCAATGGTGTCCATCTTCCTGTTTATGTTCCTGATGATGTGGATCGTCTACAGAGTGTTCGGCAAATCCCTTGCCCCCAAGGAGGAACGGGTGGGCCTCATTATGGAGCTGCCGCCCTACCACAAGCCCGCCTTCCGCAATATCCTCTATGTGACCTTTCAGCGCACACTGGACATTTTCCTCCGGGCTCTGCGGGTCATCTCGCTGGTGTCTATCGTGTTCTTCGTACTGACCTACGGCTTTGGCGGAAGCGTAGAAAGCAGCATTCTCTACAAAGTCGGCGTTGTGATCGATCCGGTAACCAGGTTCTTCGGCCTGAAATGGCAGGCGTTTCTCGCCTTCTGCGCATCTGCCATCTCCAAAGAGTCCCTGCTGGGCGTTTTGAATACGCTTTACGGCGCTGGCGGCAGCCTTGTGAGTTCCATCTTCGGCGCGAAGGTTTCTGCCGCAGCGGCCGGCGGCATCTCCGAAATTCTGGCCGCCAATTTCACCAAGGCGGAAGGTCTGGCCTTTATCTTCGCCATCAGCTTCAATATGCCCTGCGTCAGCGCACTGGCGGCCACGGCAAGAGAGGCCCATTCCGTTCGCTGGACGGCCAAAATCGGTGTATTCTACACCCTTGCGTCGCTGTTGATAGCCTGTATCGTTTACCACATTGGAGTGCTGCTCTTCTAAGTCAGCCGTTTGCCCGCCTGTTATCCTTCCCTTTGCAGTCGAAAAAACAGAGATGTATTTCCAAAAAATGCAACTTAGTCTGCCGTTCTTTCTCTGTATTAAATCTCCGATAAAGTGAGTCCTCCTGGGAGGTCCATCATGAACCTCCCCTGGGTTCAGCAAATGGGCGCAGTCCTCCCTTGGCGGAGGACTGCGCTTTTTTACGGACTTACTGCATGGAATACAGGTTGGATGTGCTGCTCCCATTGTCACGGTAGCGTGGGATCTTTTGCAGGTATCCATGTTGCTCCAGATCCGTCAATGCCCGTTTGACCGTGGAGCGTGACAATCGCATGTCGGACGCAATCGTCTTGATTCCTGGCCAGCATTTTCCCTCGCTGTCTGCACGGTCACGCAGATACATATAAACTGCCCTCGCTCTGGAGGGCAGTTCGGTGTCGGCATAAATTGTTCCGAAGTAACTCATAGATCCTCCTCGCCATAGGTTTTCATTTGCTTTCCGCCCCTGCGCCGAGGCTTATCTACAGCAGGCTCATGGGCAATGCCGCCGCGTCCGGAAACGGCATAGGCTCCACGCATATCCGCATTCTCCGCCTTGCTTGATTGCGGAAGATTTCGCTCCAGATCCTCACGGTTTGCATAAGCTACCGCACGATCTACCCGCTCCGGAACAATATAAGGCTCCTCGAAGGAGATACCCCATTCCAGAAAAAGCCGCAGGCGGGTACGCATGGGATGCTGTCCCGTCTTTTGGACAATAAAACTCCCCTTGGGAATGGACTTCAGCTCATCTGGCGTCAGCAGCGGACGTTCCATCATCTGTAGGCTTTGACTGGGATCGTTTTTTCCGCGGCTCACCGATCCGGACAAGACAGTGCGGTTTCCGAGTGCCTTAGACAGCACCTCCGCCGTTTGACTGTTTGGTGCGAAGCCACCGAAGATGGTGTCCTGGCAGTTGTCCTGAATAATTTCGCTTCCTTCTCTTCCGTAGTTCTTTTCAAGCTGCGCTAAGGACTGAATGATCGGCACCAGCGTCAGGCGGCGGGAACGGCCAGCTGAGAACAGCGGAAGGACATCGAAGGGTGGCATAGTGCCGAACTCATCACAATACAGTACCACACGGTTTCGCAGCTTCCCTCCGTTTTCATCCGCCACAGCAAACAGTTCACGGCTCAGATTTTGAATCATCAAGCCCGCCATGAAGTTTTTGGTGGTGTCCTCCTCCGGAAGAATGAGAAAGATGGCAGACTTTTCAGAAGCAAACTTCTCTGCATCGATGGCGCTGTCGAAGCAAAGCACCTGCTCCAGTTCCGAGTCCAGAAATGCATTGAGACGAGAAAGTACCGTGGACATGACAGAGGCCATGGCCTGCTCTGCGCTGTTGAGTGCAGCACCCGCAAACCATCTGGCCTTGTGGTCAGGCGGCAGCTTGCCCATCAGGAGCTGGAAGTGACTCTTGCCCTTTACTTTGCTGGGTTCCAGCAGATCCTGCACCAGCTTGAAGACAGAGACGATGTGCCGGCGCTCCTGTGGATGCTCCTTATCCGGCGGCAGAAACTCCGCCAGTATCAGAATGACCGAAGTGAGCAGCCCCTCCGCCGCATCATAGAAAAAGGCGTTCTGTCCGCGATTGCTGTCATCGCCATCCGGATTGATAATGGTTTTGGCAAGGATCTTAGCGTATTTCTCTGCCTTAGCTCGAGCCGCCAGGTTCTTGGGATCTTTCCTTGCGATATCCATGTAGCGGTTGACCAGTGTCAGCAGGTTGTTGCCGTCTGAACGGGGCGGATTGCGCAGGTCTATAACAGATACATTGTATTCGTAGCAGTTCTTTGCAATCGTGCCGTAATTGCGGGCCAGGTCACCCTTGCTGTCCAGCGCCAGCCAGCTCATACCGGAGGCGCAGGCATATTCCAGATTGGGATACAGGAAGAAAGCGGTCTTGCCAATACCGCTGGCGCCGATCATAAGGCAGTGGATGTCATCGCTGTCCACCAGTGCGGCGAGCTCCTGTGGTTGCCCCTTGCAGCCGAGGATCAATCCCTGCTCCGTGGGGAGATCCTGTCCTTTGCGCCACTCTCTGACCTTGAAGGGCACATGGGCATAGGTCTGCTTGATTTCCTTGTCGGTGGCCCATCGGGCTGTGCCGTGCTGCCCATCGCCCACAGTGCGGGATTTGATATTGCCAAGGGTATAGTGATGAGACATCATGGACAGCCCACCGATGACAAGGAACATTGCTGCTCCCGCTGCGATCAGGATCCAGATACTTGCGTTCAACATTTCACCTCATTTCATTCATAGCAAGGCCCTGAGCGTTTTCGCTGCTCAGGGTCAGATCGTCATTCCAGTCTTTGCTTTCCGGGATTAGGCGCTCCACGGAATAGCGCACCTCTAACTGATTCTGCATCCGGCGGCTGGCCTGATTACCAGCTTCATCGTTATCGAGGCAGAGCAGGACGGTGTCGAGCTGCGGCACTTGTTCCAACATCTGCAATACTGGCTGAATGGATGTGCCGCAACAGGCTACATAGCTGTGCCGCTGCCAGTTCTCCGGATAAAGGGTGATGAAGGACAGCATATCGATGGGTGCTTCAAACACATACAGACTTCTGTCTGTGCCGACATAATGGAATCTGTATTGCCGTTTCTCTGAGGTAGCGAGTTTGTAAATCTTTACTGTGGTTGTTCATATCTGTTTTCTCCTTCGTTGATAAAATAAAAAAGTGCCCATCTTCGCATTGAAAATGGGCGCCAATTGTGTACTTGATTTAATTGTTGTGGGAAGCGGGGAGGTGTATCTGAACCGTAGATAGAACAAGACCGTAAGGCGTTGGCCTTACGGTCTGTTGTTGGTGGAGATAAGCGGGATCGAACCGCTGACCTCTTGAATGCCATTCAAGCGCTCTCCCAGCTGAGCTATACCCCCATATTCACTTGCGTCGCTTGCTCACCGCAACTGACTTGGTCAGTATAATACAAAAGCCCGCATTTGTCAACACCTAATTGCAATAATTTTCAGGAAAATTTTCGTTCCCGCTGATATGCCTTCCTCCATCGAGGGGGGAGGGCGCAGACGCCCTCCCTCTTTCGCTCAGTTCAGCACAAAACGCATGGACACCGGATTGTGATCCGACCACGCAAAGCCCGTGTCCTCCACCACAACCTGCTCCACGGTGACGTTGTCCGACACCACGAAGCCGTCCACCGTCAGCACGTACTGTCCCTCGTGATACGGAGCGTCGGCGTTGCGGCAGCTGGGGACGGGGTTCCTCTCGTCCAGCGGAGCCACCAGCGACAGATTGGTGCCGTCCCAGATACCCTCCGGCAGGGGCTGCGCCCAAGTGTAGCCCTCGGCAGAGCCGCCGAAGATCTCCTCCGACTGCCCCAGCAAATCTTTATTGAAGTCGCCGCCGGCAATGCACCAGTTGCCCTTTTCATACTCCGCCTGCATATCCGCCCGCAGCAGCTCCAGCTGCTCCACAGCGATGGTACCGTCGGAGGTGTAGGCGGACAGATGGACATTATACAGCACCAGCTCCCGGCCGTCGGCGGCGGGGATGCGGTGGACGCTGTAACACCGATCCAGATCCACCAGCTTCATCACACCGGTCTCGATGGGCAGCTCCACCCGCCGGGCCTCGGTGATGCCGAAGGAGGAGAGGGTCAGCAGGCCCGACACGGACTTGCCGTGGGGCTGGTCCAGCGGGTAGAACAGATACGGCGAGTCGTAGTTCTGCGCCCAGATATAACCCAGCCCCGGCAGCTGCGCCGTCAGCATGGCGACCTCATCCACGTGGTAACTGCGGGTGGAGTCCCGGTCCACCTCCTGCAACAGGTACAGGTCGGCATCCTGCTGCTGCAAAAACGCCCCGATGCGCTCGATATTGGCGGTAAGCCGCTCCTCAGACCACGCACGGGACTCCGTACCGCCGTCCATGAAGAAGCTGTAATCGTCCTCATAAGCGCCGAAGCCAATATTATAGGAGAGGATGCTGTACTCCTTCCCCGCCTCCACGGTGGCAGCGGCGTTCCGCTCCACCGTCAGCTCCTGATCCCCGATGCAGTGATAGTCGATGAACACATAGGCCACATACCCCAGCACCACCACCAGCAGCGCCAGCACCACAGCCAGCACGATCTTCCAAGCTTTTCTCAACAATGCTTCCCCCTCGGTTTACAAATTTGGATAAATCTATTATAATCGAAATATTCCCATTTGGAAAGAGGTATGATGCGTGAAAAAACTGGTGATCCGATTCAATGCCCCGGTGGTGCTGCTGTTTGCCCTGCTGAGCCTGCTGGTCCTGCTGCTGGACGGCTGGACAGGCGGCGTCAGCACCACCCGGTTCTTCTGTGTATACCGATCGTCGCTGGCGGACCCGCTGACCTATGTGCGCTTCTTCGGCCATGTGCTGGGCCACTCCGGTTACAGCCACTACATGAACAATATGCTGCTGCTATTGCTGGTGGGGCCGGGCTTGGAGGAAAAGTACGGCAGCCTCAACCTGCTGATGACCATTCTGGTAACAGCTCTGGTGACGGGACTGGTGCAGTTCATCTTCTTCCCCGGTACGGCGCTGCTGGGAGCCAGCGGTGTGGTGTTCATGATGATCGTGCTGAACTCCTTCACCGAGATGCGCCGGGGCGGCATCCCCCTGACCATGCTGCTGGTGGTGGCCCTGTATCTGGGCAACGAGGTGGTGGACGGTCTCTCCGAGAGCGACAACATCTCCCAGATGACCCACATCGTGGGCGGTCTCTGCGGCATCGTGTTCGGTTTCTCTCTGGCCCGTGCCAAAAAGAGATGATCCCTATAAAAAAGATGCGGAAGCCATATGACTTCCGCATCTTTTTTACGCCTGCTTATGGAGCCTTCGATACTCCGTGGGCAGCATGGAAAATGCCTTCTTGAATTCCGAGGTGAACTTGCTCTGGCTCTCATAGCCCACGGTCCGGGCGATCTGAGCCACGCTGTCGTCGCTCTCCAGCAGCAGAGCGGAGGCCCGCTCCATGCGGTGCTGGCGGATATGGGCGGCGATGGAGCTGCCGTACACCTCCTTGAACAGTTCCTTCATGGTGGAGGGGTTCATGAGAAACTGCCGGGACAGCTGCTCGATGGTGATGCGGCTGTCCAGATGCTCCGTCAGGAACCGATGGACCTGCCGGATGACCTCCAGCTGCTCCGCCGGACAGCTGCCGCAGTAGTCGTGCTGATCCAGCGGTGGCAGATGGGGCGCACCGGACACCAGCTGACTGTCCGACTGGGGACACGTCACCTCCACCGTGCGCTCGATGATCTGGTGCAGCAGCTGGGCCACCTCCGTATCCGCTGCCCGGTAGTAGACCTCCTTCCCCACCCGGCGGCTGACGATGAGGCCGCTGTCCTTCAGCTGCCGCAGATGGTGGGAGGCGGCGGGGCTGCTCATACCCACCAGTGCCGACAGATTCATGACGCACTCCTCACAGTGACACAGTAGCCAGAAGATCCGTACCCGGCTGTTATCTGACAGCAGGCGGCAGAGATTGGCCACCTCCTGAAAGCTCTCCGGCTCCTGAATAAAGCTTCGCAGCCGCTCCAGTCGCTTCCGATCCTCATGATGATGGGGCAATTCTCCCATGGTTCTCCCGCCTTTCTGTTCCGTTTGGAAGGACTTTTCGCCCGTTTGGAAGGGAAGCGTCTTTCCGCATTGACTTTCTCGTCGGCATCTATTATAGTACAATCATCAAGATTAAACAAGTGCTTAATGGTTGAAAGCCGCCGCACGGAAGGAGCATTTTTATGAAAAAGACCTATCAGATCGAAGTGGACTGTGCCAACTGCGCCAACCTCATGGAGGAGGCCACCAAAAAGACCGAGGGCGTGCAGGACGCCGTGGTGAACTTCATGACCCAGAAGATGATTGTGGAGTTTGCCGAGGGCAGCGACCCCAAGGCCGTTATGAAGGCGGTGCTGAAAAACTGCAAAAAGGTCGAGGACGACTGCGAGATCTATCTGTAAGATAACGAAATGTGCCGGAGGACCTCCGGCACGTTTTATGGAAGGAAGTGACCAACATGACAAAGAAGCAGAAGAAAGTCCTCTGGCGCATCATTGCCACGGCGGTACTGGTTGCCGTGGTGAAGATCTTCTCCATCGGCGGCGTGGCCGGGACGGTGCTGTATCTTGCGGCCTATCTCATCATCGGCTATGATATTCTCCGCAAGGCCTTCCGGGGCATCATCAAGGGTCAGGTGTTCGACGAGAACTTCCTGATGGCGGTGGCCACCGTGGGTGCCATTGCACTGGCCGTCTACGAGAAAAGCGGCGACTATCTGGAGGCCGTGGCCGTGATGCTGTTCTATCAGATCGGCGAGCTGTTCCAGAGCTACGCCGTGGGCAAGAGCCGTCGCAGCATCACCGCCCTGATGGACATTCGCCCGGACTATGCCAACATTGAGCAGGACGGCAAGCTGGTGCAGGTGGATCCGGATGACGTGTCTGTGGGCAGCATCATCGTGGTGCAGCCCGGCGAGAAGATCCCGCTGGACGGCGTAGTGACGGAGGGCAGCTCTACCCTGAACACCGCCGCCCTCACCGGCGAGAGTCTGCCCCGTGATGCAGCCGTCGGTGACGAGGTCATCAGCGGTTGCGTCAATATGACGGGCGTGCTGAAGATCCGCACCACCAAGGCCTTCGGTGAATCTACCGTCTCCAAAATTCTGGAGCTGGTGGAGAACTCCAGCTCCCACAAATCCCGCTCCGAGAACTTCATCTCCAAATTTGCCCGCATCTACACCCCCGCCGTCTGCATCGGCGCTCTGGTGCTGGCGGTGCTGCCGCCGGTGGTGCGGCTGGTCATGGGCCTCAGCGGCGACTGGGGCACTTGGGTCTACCGCGCCCTGACCTTCCTGGTCATCAGCTGCCCCTGTGCGCTGGTCATCAGCATCCCCCTGAGCTTCTTCGCCGGACTGGGCGGTGCCAGCCGGGCCGGCGTGCTGGTGAAGGGCTCCAACTATCTGGAGACCCTCTCCAAAACCCGTGTGGTGGTCTTTGACAAGACCGGCACCCTGACCCAGGGCGTCTTTGACGTCACCGGCGTTCACCACAACACCATGCCCCAGAAGAAGGTTCTGGAGTACGCCGCTCTGGCGGAGTGCGCCTCCTCCCATCCCATCAGCAAGAGCCTCCAGCGGGCCTACGGCGGCGAGATCGACCGCCACCGTGTCACGGACGTGCAGGAGATCAGCGGCAATGGCATCACCGCCAAGGTGGACGGCACCGACGTAGCCGTGGGCAACAGTAAGCTCATGGACCGGCTGGGCATTGCGTGGCACGACTGCCATAGCGTCGGCACCATCATCCATCTGGCCATCGGCGGTCAGTACGCCGGCCACATCGTCATCTCCGACGTGGTGAAGCCCCACGCCAAGGAGGCCATTGCCGCCCTGAAGCAGGCGGGCGTGGAAAAGACCGTCATGCTCACCGGCGATATCCGGCGGGTGGCCGACCACGTGGCCGGAGAACTGTGCGTGGACGAGGTACACAGTGAGCTGCTGCCTGCGGATAAGGTGGCGCAGGTGGAGCGCCTGCTGAACAGCTCCGACGGCAAGCTGGCCTTCGTGGGCGATGGCATCAACGATGCTCCGGTGCTGTCCCGTGCCGATATCGGCATCGCCATGGGTGCCATGGGCTCCGATGCCGCCATCGAGGCGGCGGACGTGGTGCTGATGGACGACGACCCCCTGAAGATCTCCAAGGCCATCCGCATCTCCCGCAAGTGTCTGCGGATCGTGTACGAGAACATCGTGTTTGCGCTGGGTGTCAAGGGCCTGTGTCTGGTACTGGGCGCTGTGGGCATCGCCAATATGTGGGCGGCCATCTTTGCCGACGTGGGTGTCATGGTCATCGCCGTGCTGAATGCCATCCGCGCCCTACAGGTGAAGAATTTATGACAGCAAAAGGGACGTCCGGTTATCCGGACGTCCCTTTTACTTATGTGAAAGGCTTCAGTGCGCCTTCTGGAACGAATGGACCCAGTCGGCCTTCAGATAATACAGCAGAAACACCACGCAGCTGAGACACCACGTAATGGGGTATGCCCAGAAGATGGTGATAATATCCGGCCACACCTTCAGCGCCAGCGTGATATACGTCACACGGATGACGCACCAGCACACCAGCATGGTGTACATGGGCATCTTGGCCCGGCCCGCTCCCCGCATCACGGCGGAGATGCTGTGGGCGAAGGCCAGCGCAAAGTAGAACAGCGCCTCCGTCCGGGTCTGCCGCACGCCGATGGCGATGACCGCCGGGTCATCGTTGAACAGGGCGATGGCATAGGGGGCCACCAGCAGTAGTGTCAATCCGATAAGCTCCGCCAGCAGCATGGAGCAGGTGAAGCCCACCCGTGCGCCCCTCTTGGCCCGGTCATACTGCCCTGCACCCAGATTCTGCCCCGTAAAGGTGGTCAGCGCCATGGCAAAGGAGGTGATGGGCAGGAACACAAAGCCCTCCACCTTGGCGTAGGAGCCGCAGCCCGCCATGGCATCGGAGCCGAAGGTGTTGATGTTGGACTGCACCACCACGTTGGCGATGGCGATGATGGAGTTCTGCACACCGGAGGGGATGCCCTGCGCCGTGATCTGCTTGAGCATCGGCAGCTCGAAGCGGATGCGCTTGGGAACCAGCCGATAGGGGCCGTCCGCCCGCATCAGCTTCCGGAAGCACAGCACGGCGCTGACCATCTGGCTCACCACCGTGGCGATGGCGGCGCCGTTGACACCCCATTTCAGCGCTCCCACGAAGATCAGATCCAACGTCACATTGGTGATGGAGGAGATGATGAGGTAGCGCAGGGGACTGCGACTGTCGCCCACCGCCTGCAAAATGCCCATACAGGCGTTGTAGACGATCATAAAGAGGCTGCCCATGAAGTACAATCGGAAATATTGGATGGACTGGGGCAGCACGTCCTCCGGCGTCCGCATCCACACCAGGATCTGGGGGGTCAGGAAGATGCCCACCAGCATCAGCAAAACGCCGCAGACCATGGCGAAGGCCAGATCGGTATGCACCGCCGCCTCCAGCCGATCATAGCACTTGGCGCCGAAATAGCGGCTGATGATAACGCCGGCCCCCACAAACAGGCCCATAAAAAAACCCGTCATCATAAAGATGAGGTTCCCGCTGCTGGACACCGCCGCCAGGGCGTCCTTGCCCACAAATTTTCCTACAATGATGCTGTCCGCCGTGTTATACAGCTGCTGACAGAGATTGCCTAAAAACAGCGGCAGGGCAAAATACGCCAGTTGCTTCCAAATGACGCCCTGCGTCATGTCCATGCTCTGGTTTTTGCTCTTCAATTCGGCACCCCTCTCCTTTGGATAAAATTTCTTTACAGTCCGTTTATTATACCGCCGCTTTTTCAAAAGGTCAAGAGACAGCAACACATCCCCGCACATTGTATACAACCGACGCACAGTGCCGCTTTTCCCACGTTTTCGCCGCTTTGCCGGATTTGAACCCCTATTTTATCCCCTTTTCCGGCATATCCCCGCATTGACAAATTCCCCTTACGCCGTATAATAATTATAATCAGTACATGAATCACTCCCACGGAACAAAAAGGAGCTATTGTATGAACGAGATCTATGTAGTCGGGCATCGGAACCCCGACACGGATTCTATCGTGGCTGCCATGTCCTATGCCGCTCTGCGGAATGCTCTGGGCGACCGGGACTACGTGGCAGCCTATCTGGGCCACGTCAGCGACGAGACCCAGCGCCTGCTGGATCGCTTCGGTCTTCAGCCACCCCAGCTGATCCAAAATGTCCGCACACAGGTGGCGGATCTGGATTATGATACGCCGCCTGCCCTGAACGCCACCGTCACCATGGACCGAGCATGGCACATCATGCGGGAACAGCGCATCTCCGCCATCCCCGTGGTCAACGAGGACGGCACCCTGTATGGGACCCTCTCCGCCGGTGACATCGCCACCTACAGCATGAACACCATCGGCGAGCCACGCGTGGAGGCACTGCCCCTGTTCAATCTTCTGAGCGTCATCGAGGGCCGCGTCCTCAACGACACCGGTGATCTGGTGGACTCTGTTACCGGCGACGTGGTCATTGCCCTGCCCCAGAGCTGCGAGAATCTGCTGTGGAACGGTCGGGAGCATATCGTCCTGTGCGGCGACCAGCCGGATATGATCCGCCGTGCGCTGGAAACCAACGTGTGCTGCCTGATCCTCTGCCAGACGGAGGTAGATCAAACGCTGCTGGCAGACGCTCAAAATACCTGCATCATTTCCAGCCCCTACGATGCCAGCCGGGTGGCCCGTCTTATCTATCAGGCCATCCCCATCTCCCGCCCTTGCCACACTGACGACATCGTCTGCTTCCATCTGTCGGACTATATCGACGATGTGCGGGAAGTGGTGCTGAAGAGCCGCTATCGCTGCTACCCGGTGCTGGACCAGAACGAAAAGGTCGTCGGCACCCTGTCCCGGTATCACCTGCTGCGCCCCCGGCGCAAGCGTGTGGTGCTGGTGGACCACAATGAGCGGGCGCAGGCCGTGCAGGGTCTGGATCAGGCGGAGATTCTGGAGATCATCGACCACCACCGTCTGGCGGATATCCAGACCGCCCAGCCCATCCGGGTCCGCAATGAGCCGGTGGGCAGCACCAATACCATCATCACCGGAATGTATCAGGAGCACGGCGTCATGCCCTCCCCGGCTATGGCAGGCCTGATGGCAGCAGCCATTCTATCCGATACTGTCATGTTCAAATCCCCCACCTGCACCAAGCGGGATGTGGCCATGGCCGAGCGCATGGCCCGCATTGCCAACGTCTCCCTCAACGAGCTGGGCAAGCTTCTCTTCGATGGCAGCTTTGACGGCAAATCCGCCGAGGAGCTGCTGCACAGCGACTTCAAGGAGTTCCACATTGCCGAGCAGAATCTGGGCGTGGGCCAGATCACCTGTCTGGATTCCGAGGATATGCTCCAGCGCCGGGAGGAGTTTCTGGAGGCCATGCGCCACGATCAGACGGAGCACCACTACGACATGGTGATCCTGATGCTGACGGACGTGCTGATGGAGGGCACACAGCTGCTGTATGTGGGCAGCGACGACGTCATCCGCAATGCCTTCTCCGCCGAGCCCAAGGACAACAGCCTGTTCCTGCCCAAGGTCATGAGCCGGAAAAAGCAGATCATCCCCATGCTCACCGCCCTCTGGGGCTGATATCCCCATTCCCCGCACTTCAGTCAAGGACAGGCCCCGCCTGTCCTTGTTTTTCTCTCCATATCGTGCTATACTGACACAAATCACCCACGGAGGTATCGCCTATGCACATCACCGTATATCTGGGCGCCAGCTGCGGCACCGACCCCCATCTGGCGCAGGCCGTCCGGGAACTGGGAGCATGGATCGGTGCCGCGGGCCACACACTGGTCTACGGCGGCTCCAAAACCGGACTCATGGGCCTGCTGGCCCAAAGCGCACTGGCGCAGGGGGGCAGCGTCATCGGCGTGGAGCCGGAGTGCTTCATGGCGCAGGACCTGCAGCACGACGGCCTGACCCAACTCATCGTCACCCGAAGCATGGCGGAGCGTAAGAGCAGAATGATTGAGCTGGGGGACGCCTTCATCGCCTTCCCCGGCGGCACCGGCACACTGGAGGAGATCACGGAGGTCATGTCGCAGGTATCGCTGGGCCAGCTGTCCGCCCCCTGCATCCTCTACGATCTGGACGGCTACTATCGCCACCTGAAGGCCCTTCTGGACCATATGATCGCCTCCGGTCTCTCCTCCCCGGAGCGCCAGCAGGGCATCCACTTCGCCCAAAATCTCCCCGAAATTCAGGTACTGCTGTCCTGATCTCCCATCGGGGCAAATCACCCCCTCTGTTCCAAAGCCTTCGGCTTTGGAACAGAAAAGAGCCTGCCAAACTGGCAGGCTCTTTTTGATGACCAACTTACTCGGTAACGAAGGGCAGCAGAGCGATCTGACGGGCACGCTTGATGGCCTCGGTCAGCTGACGCTGATGCATAGCGCAGGTACCGGTGGTACGGCGGGGCAGGATCTTGGAGCGCTCGCTGATGAAGCGGCGCAGCTTGGCGGCATCCTTATAATCGATATGCTCGCACTTATCCACGCAGAACTGGCAAACCTTGCGGCGCTTACGGCCGTTGCCACGGGGCGCTCTATTTTCACGTTCCATAGCCATGGAAAATTCCTCCTTATAAAGATTTCATGTGCCTTGGCACATCAGAACGGCAGATCGCCATCCTCCTCGTCGATTTCGGCAAAATCGGACGGGCCGCCTACCGGGGCGGAATACCCTCCGGCGGGAGCACCGTAGGCGGGAGCCTGAGAATAACCGCCGTTATTCCCACCGGCGCCGCCGGGTCTGCTGTCACCGAAATAGACATTGTCGGCAACCACCTCCGCACTTCTGCGGTTGTTGCCCTCCTTGTCTTTCCAGTCACGGATCTGGAGCCGCCCCTCCACCACGGCCATGCGGCCCTTGGTGAAATACTTGGAGACGAACTCCGCCGTGCTGCGCCAAGCCACCACATCGATGAAATCGGTCTCCTTTTCGCCGCTCTGGGACTTATAGTCCCGGTCCACGGCCAAAGAGAAGCTGGTGACCGCCGTACCGCTCTGGGTACGCCGCAGCTCCGGGTCCCTGGTCAGGCGACCCATGATGAAAATCTTGTTCAGCATTGTGCTTCCCCCTTACTCGTCCTTGCAGACGATCATGGAACGCATCACGCCCTCGGTAATGCCCAGGATACGATCCAGTTCCTTGGGGAATTCCGGTGCGCTGGTGAAGCTCATCAGCACATAGTAGCCTTCGGTCTTGTAATCGATGGCGTAAGCAAGACGACGCTTGCCCCACTCATCCACGACCACGTCGGAGCAGCCGTGCTGCTCAGCCAGAGCCTGGAACTTTGCCACATTGGCGGCAATAGCCTCCTCACCCTGTGCCGGGTCGAGAATGTAAACGACCTCATAGTTGGCGGAAATCTTAGCCATACTTTTTGCACCTCCTTTTGGACTTATGGCCCTCACGCTCCGGTGAGAGCAAGGATTTGCCCGCATACGCAGGCCTAATTATTATACCGGATATCCGCCAAAAGTCAAGAAGTTTTTGGGAATATTCCGTGGAAAATTCCCTCTTTTTTGCCCTTCCCGGCAGAAAGGGCTTGAAATTACCGGAGGAATCCTTTAGAATAAGGTGTCAAATCATCCCTTCGGTGCATGAAAACGCCGGGAAAGGAACCTCCATGGAGCACATCACCAGCCGTCACAACCCCCTCATGGGCCATATTCGCAGGTTGGCCGGCTCCGCCGCCTACCGGTGGGAGACGGGGGAATTCCTCTGCGACAGTCCCAAGCTGCTGCAGGAGGCCCTGCTGTGGCAGGCGGAGATCACCGCCGTGGTGACCATCTCCCCCTTGCCCCGGCTTCCGGAGCATATCCGGCAGGTGCAGGTGCCGGAGGACGTCATGGCCTCCATCTCCCCGGTAAAGACCCCTCAGGGGGTGCTTTTCACCTGCCGCCTGCCCCAGCTCCCCCTGCCCCAGACTCTCACCGGCCGGCAGTATGTGCTGCTGGACGGGGTGCAGGACCCCGGCAACGTAGGCACCATCCTGCGGACGCTGGACGCCTTCGACGCCGACGGCCTGCTGCTCACCGGCGGCTGCGCCGACCCCTACGGCTGGAAGGCGGTGCGCTCCTCCATGGGGGCCGTGTTCCGCCGCCCCATCTATTCCGGCACACCGGAGGAACTGGCGGCCCTGCTGCACCGCAGCGGCCTGCCCCTGTACGGGGCCGCCCTGCGGGAGGACACCGTGGACGCCCGGCAGGCGGACTACACCCGCTGCGTGCTGGCCATCGGCAGTGAGGGCCGTGGCCTGAGCCGGGAGGTGCTGGACCTGTGCGATCAAACCATCCGTATTCCCATGTCAGACCGCTGCGAATCTCTGAATGCGGCCATTGCCGCAGCGGTGCTGCTGTGGGAGAGCTGGCGATAAGGAGGGACCTCACATGGCTGCTCTGAAATACTGGGTATGGTTCACCACCCTGCCGGGGCTGACCAACCGCAGCAAGCTTCTGCTTCTGGAGCATTTCCCCTCGCCGGAGGACATATACTACGCCCAGCCGGAGGATCTCCCTCCGGTGGAGGGGCTGTCCTCCTCTCAGGCGGCGCTGCTGTCGGACAAGTCCACAGACCGGGCCGAGGACGTGCTGACCCACTGCGCCAAGGGGGATATCTTCCTGCTGACCATGCAGGACGCCCTCTATCCGGACCGCCTGCGGAACATCTATGACCCGCCGGTGCTGCTGTATGGCCGGGGCCGGATGCCCCTGTTCGATGAGGAGGCCGCCGTCTCCGTGGTGGGTACCCGGACGTGTACCCCCTATGGCATCTCCGCCGCCGAGGAGCTGGGCTACCAGCTGGCGAAGGAGGGTGCCGTGGTGGTGTCGGGCCTTGCCAAGGGCATCGACGGTGCCTCCCACCGGGGTGCTCTGCGGGCCGGCGGCTTTACGGCGGCCGTGCTGGGCGGCGGCGTGGACGTGGTCTATCCGGCGGAGAACCGGCGGCTCTACGAGGACATCGCCGCCACCGGCGTGCTGCTGAGCGAGTACCCGCCGGGAACGGAGCCCATGGGCAGCCACTTCCCCGTCCGCAACCGCATCCTCAGCGGCCTGAGTCTGGCGGTGCTGGTGGTGGAGGCCCCGGAGCGCAGCGGCGCTCTCATCACCGCCAATACGGCGCTGGAGCAGGGACGGGACGTGTTCGCCGTCCCCGGCCCCATCGACGCCCCCAACAGTCGGGGCAGCAACCGCCTCATCCGGGACGGCGCAGGACTTGTGACCTGCGGCTGGGACATTCTGGAGGGGTACCGGAGCCGGTTCCCCCACCGGCTGCGCCCCTCGTCGGAGAATCTTCCTCCGGTGCCGGAGCAGGACAGTCTCCCCGCTCAAAGGGCGGAGGAATCGTCCCCGGCGAAGCCGGAGAAGAAGGAAACTCCCCCCGCCCTGCCGGTACTGGACCTGACGGCGGATACGGCGGGTCTGACGGACGATCAGATCCGCATCCTACAGGTGCTGACCACCGATGCCCCTCTGCTCACCGATGACGTGGCGGAGCGGGCCGACCTGCCCATTCGGCGGGTGCTGTCAGCCCTGACGGTATTAGAGATCGACGGATATGCCACGCAGCACGGAGCACGGCGCTTCGTCCGCACGGTGGAGATCCGGTTGTAAAAAGGAAGGATAAGAACATGGCAAAAAAAGCAGCCCGAAATCTGGTGATCGTGGAGTCCCCTGCCAAGGCCAAGACCATCGGCAAGTATCTGGGACCGGATTACGAGGTCAGGGCCAGTATGGGACATCTGCGTGACCTGCCCAAAAGCAAGCTGGGCGTGGATGTCGAGCACGACTTCGAGCCCAACTACCGCCCCATCCGGGGTAAGGAGGAGCTTATCAATGAGCTGAAAAAACTCTCCAAGGCCAGCGACACCGTATATCTGGCCACCGACCCGGACCGTGAGGGTGAGGCCATCAGCTGGCACCTGAAGAACCTGCTGGACCTCAGCGACGAAAAAGCCAAGCGAGTCACCTTCAACGAGATCACCCGCAAGGTGGTCACCGAGAGCATCCACCACCCCCGTGAGATCGATCAGGATCTGGTGGACGCCCAGCAGGCCCGGCGTATTCTGGACCGCATCGTGGGCTATGAGCTGTCCCCCCTGCTGTGGAAAAAGATCCGGCGGGGCCTGTCGGCAGGCCGGGTGCAGTCGGTGGCCATGCGTCTGGTGGCAGACCGGGAGAAGGAGATCAAGGACTTCGTCCCCCAGGAGTACTGGACGCTGGACGCCCTGCTGAAAAACGACGGCGGCGTCCCCTTCCGGGCCAGATATTACGGCAAGGACGGCAAGAAATATGAGCCCGTCTCTCAGGAGGAGGTCAGCGCCATTCAGGCGGAGGTGCAGGCTCTACCCTTCGCCGTCAAGAGCGTGAAGCGCACGGATAAGCAGCGCTCCCCCGCCCCGCCCTTCACCACCTCCACCATGCAGCAGGATGCCTCCCGGAAGCTGAACATGACTCCCCGGCGCACCATGGCCATTGCCCAGCAGCTGTATGAGGGCGTGGACATCACCGGCGAGGGTACCGTGGGTCTGATCACCTATATGCGTACCGACTCCCTGCGGATCTCCGACGAGGCGCAGGCGGCGGCCCGCAGCTTCGTCACCGGGCGCTACGGCGCAGGCTACTGTCCCGCCGCCCCCCGGCAGTATAAGACCAAGGCCGGGGCGCAGGACGCCCACGAGGCCATCCGCCCCAGCGACGTGAATCTGACCCCGGAGCGGGTCAAGAGCGATCTTACCAGCGAGCAGTATCGGCTGTACCGCCTGATCTGGAGCCGTTTTCTGGCCAGCCAGATGTCCAACGCCGTCTATGACAGCGTCAGCGTAGAGCTGGGCGCCGGAGCCCACAGCTTCCGGGCCAGCGCCAGCAGTCTGAAGTTCGCCGGCTATACCGCCGTATACGAGGAGAGCCGGGACGACGAGAAGGAGGAAAAGGCCCCCGCCCTGCCCCCGCTGGCACAGGGCGAGGTGGTGACGCTGACGGGCTTTGACCCGGCCCAGCACTTCACCCAGCCCCCCGCCCGGTTCACCGATGCCTCCCTCATCCGGGCCATGGAGGAAAACGGCATCGGCCGCCCCTCCACCTATGCGCCCACGGTGTCCACCATTCTGGACCGGGAGTACGTCATCAAGGACGGCAAGTATCTGAAAATGACGCCGCTGGGCGACGTGGTCAACGGCCTTATGTGCGACCGCTTCAAGGACATCGTGGACGTGAAGTTCACCGCCCACATGGAGGAGGAGCTGGATGAGGTGGAGTCCGGCAAGCTGCCGTGGAAGCAGCTGCTGCGCCAGTTCTACGGCAGCTTCGAGTCCAATCTCCATCAGGTGGAGAAGGACATGGAGGGTGTTTATCTGAAGGTCCCCGACGAGGTCACCGAGGAGAAGTGTGACCTCTGTGGCAGGAACATGGTCATCAAGTCCGGCCGGTTCGGCCGGTTCCTGGCCTGCCCCGGCTACCCGGAGTGCAAGTTCACCAAGCCGCTGGTGGTGGAGATGCCGGGCCGCTGCCCTGTGTGCGGCGGCCGGCTCATGAAGCGCACCGGTGTCAGCAAGAAGTCTGGCAAGCAGTATAACTATTACTGCTGCGAAAAGTTCCCCGCCTGCTCCTTCGTTACCTTCGACGTACCGGTGAAGGACGACTGCCCTGTCTGCGGCCACACCATGTTCAAAAAATCCGGCCGGGGGTTCAAGCGTCCCTTCTGCATCAACCCGGCGTGTGAAAATTTCCTGCCGGAGGATCAGCGAGGCTATCCCAAGCGGACTGCTGCGTCCGATGGGACGGAAAGCGGGACAAATGGTACCGCAGCGGACGGTCAGCCGACGTCCGAAACTGTCCAAACGGAGGCATCTGACAAGCCCGCCGCCAAGAAAACCACCACAGCTAAGAAAACTGCGGCAAAGAAAAGCACCTCTAAGAAAACCGGCACGGCCAAAACCGCCGCCAAAAAATCCACGGCCAAGACGGCGACCAAAAAGCCTGCCTCCGCCGTGGCGAAGGCCGCTGCGGAACAGCCCTCTACGGAGGAGGCTGCCGAAGCATCCACGGCAGTGGAGAAGGCCGCAGCCAAAAAAGCGACGGCTTCCAGAAAGGCGGCCGAGAAGGCTACCACTAAGAAAGCCGCAACTACCAAGAAAACCACTACGGCCAAAAAGGCCGCTACTAAGAAAGCTACCACGTCTGCCGCCAAGAAGGCTGACGCTGAAACGGAGGAATAAATGGAGCCTGTAACTGTGATCGGTGCCGGTCTGGCCGGCTCCGAATGTGCTTGGCAGCTGGCCCGGCGGGGCATCCCCGTGACCCTGCGGGAGATGAAGCCAGAGAAGATGACCCCCGCCCATGTGACCCCATGGTTTGCCGAGCTTTGCTGCTCCAACTCCCTACGGGGAGCGGGGCTGGAGAATGCCGTGGGCCTGCTGAAGGAGGAGCTGCGGCGACTGGACAGCCTGATCCTCCGCTGCGCCGACGCCACCGCCGTCCCCGCCGGAGGCGCTCTGGCGGTGGACCGGGAGGGCTTTGCCCGGATGGTAACGGAGGAGATCCGGAATCACCCCCTCATCACCGTGGTCCCCGGCGAAGTGACAGAGCTGCCGGAGGGCGAGGTGGTGGTGGCCTCCGGGCCGCTGACCTCCGACGCTCTGGCGAACCGCCTGCTGGCTCTGCTGGGAGACGGACAGCAGACCACTCTGAACTTCTTCGACGCTGCCGCTCCGCTGGTGAGCTTTGACAGCGTGGATATGGACAGCGCCTACTTCGCCTCCCGCTATGATAAGGGTACCCCGGACTACATCAACTGCCCCCTGTCCAAGGAGGAGTATCTGTCCTTCTGGCAGGAGCTGACCACCGCCCAGGAGGCGGAAGTCCACGGCTTCGAGGACGGGCAGGTCTTTGAGGGCTGTATGCCGGTGGAGGTCATGGCCCGCCGGGGTGAGGACACCCTGCGCTTCGGGCCGCTGAAGCCCCGTGGCCTGCCGGACCCCAAGACCGGGAAGGAGCCTTACGCCGTGGTACAGCTGCGGCGGGACAACGCCGACGGCTCCATTTACAATCTGGTGGGCTTCCAGACCCACCTGCGGTGGCCGGAGCAGAAGCGGGTATTCACCATGATCCCCGCTCTGAAGGACGCTCAGTTCCTGCGCTACGGCGTCATGCACCGCAACACCTATCTGGACTCCCCCCGGCTGTTGGATCGGTATTACCGGCTGAAGTCCCAATCCCGTATCGCTTTTGCCGGACAGATGACCGGCGTAGAGGGCTATGTGGAGTCCTGCGCCAGCGGCTTTCTGGTGGGAGTGGAGACGGCCCGCCGCCTGAAGGGGCAGGCTCCCATCGACTTCCCGCAGGAAACGGCCATCGGCGCTCTGGGGTTGTATGTCAGCAACCGGACCGTGGGGTCGTTCCAGCCCATGAACATCAACTTCGGCATCATCCCGCCGCTGGACCACCGGGTCAAGGGCAAGCGCAACAAGAATGCCGAGTTGAGCCAGCGTTCTCTGGCCATCATCGAAGCCCGGAAGGAGGAGATCCTGTCATGAAGCTCATCATCGACGCCATGGGCGGCGACAATGCCCCGCTGGAAATCGTCAAGGGTGCGCTATCCGGTCAGAAGCGCTGGGGCGTGGACGTCACCCTCACCGGCGACACCGCCGCTATTTTGCAGGCGCTGGAGGCCTGCGGCGAAAAGACGCTGCCCCAGGGCATGGAGATCGTCCACACCACTGAGACGGTGGAGATGTGTGACGACCCCGCCACGGTGTTCCGCCGGAAGAAGGACACCTCCATGGGCGTGGGGCTGACCATGCTGCGGGACGGCAGGGCCGACGCCATGGTCTCCGCCGGCAGCACCGGCGCTCTGCTCACCGGCGCTACCCTCATCGTCAAGCGCATCCGGGGCATCCGCCGGGCGGCCATGGCCCCGGTAATTCCCACCACCACCGGTCAGGCGGTACTCATCGACTGCGGCGCCAACGCCGAGTGTACCCCGGAATATCTGGTACAGTTCGCCTATCTGGGCAGCTACTACGCCCACCGGGTGCTTGGGGTAGAGCGGCCCCGTGTGGGACTTCTGAACATCGGCGCCGAGGACAGCAAGGGCACCGATCTCCAGAAGGAGACCCTGCGCTGGCTGCGGGAGGCCCACACGGCGGGACACCTGAACTTCATCGGCAACATTGAGGCCAAGGAGGCCATCAAGGGCGGGTGCGACGTCATCGTCTGCGACGGCTTCTCCGGCAATGTGCTGCTGAAAACCATGGAGGGCGTAGGCTCTTTCGCCGGAAGCGCCCTGAAAGCCATGTTCAAGAAGAACCTGCTGACCAAGCTGGCGGCCCTGTGCGTCATGCCGGGCCTCAACGCCTTCAAGGCCAAGCTGGACCCCAATAAGGTGGGCGGTACCGCCTTCATCGGTATCTCCCGGCCGGTCATTAAGGCCCACGGCTCCTCCAACGCCGAGGCCATCGAAAACGCCATGGGGCAGGCGGTGCAGGTGGCCCGCAGCGGCATTATCAGGGATATCGAGGAAAATGTGGCCCTGATGAAGGTGGAACGGGAATAAACTCCACTTCGAGAAAATATTCACAGAAAAGGTGTTGACACACGGCGGTAATTGCCGTATTATCTTTCAGAGCGATACCCGAAAGGAGGGGAATCATCTTATGACGATGGAAGACATCTTCAAGACGATGCAGGATCTGATCGCTGAACAGTTCGCCATTGATGCTGACGAGATCAGCATGGACAGCTCCTTTGTGGATGATCTGGGCGCTGACTCTGTGGATCTGGTGGAGCTGGTAATGGCCATGGAAGAAGAATTCAACGTCGGTGAGATCGACGAGGACGACCTGACCGGGCTGAAAACCGTCGGTGACTGCGTTCGTTATCTGTACAATAAGATGAGCTGACACGACCGTGAAGAAAGAACGCCCCGTTGGAGTTTGTCCACGGGGCTTTCTTTTCCGGCCGGAAAGGAGTTATGCAATGCGTACTTTAGAGGAGCGTCTGGGCTATACCTTCCGGGATCGGAAGCGGCTGGAGGGCGCTTTATATCACAGCTCCTACGCCAATGAGCACCGCAGCTTGGGCATTCATAGCAATGAGCGGCTGGAGTTTCTGGGGGACGCCGTGCTGGGTCTGGTGACGGCGGACTATCTGTTCCGCAAGCACCCGGATCTGCCGGAGGGGGACTTGACCCGCATCCGGGCCGCACTGGTCTGCGAGGAGAGTCTGCACGAGGTGGCCCAGAGTCTCGACTTGGGATCCTATCTGAAGCTGGGCAAGGGCGAGGAGGCCGGCGGAGGCCGGCAGCGGGCGTCCATTCTGGCGGACGCCACGGAGTCCGTTTTTGCCGCCGTGTATCTGGACGGCGGGTTGGAGGCGGCCCGTGCGCTCATTCACCGGGTCCTGCTGGATAAGGAGCGGGAGACAGATGTGGAGGAGCGCCGCCGGGACTACAAGACGGAGCTGCAGGAGTTGGTGCAGCGGCGCAGCAACCAGACGCTGCAATATGAATTGGTCTCCGCCAGCGGTCCTGACCACGCCAAGGTATTCACCTCCCGTGTGCTGCTGAACGGGCAGCCCATCGGGAAGGGTCAGGGCCACAGTAAGAAGGAGGCGGAGCAGGCCGCCGCCCACGCCGGTCTGACCACCCTGATCCGGGGGTGAGGGCGGCCATGGGCAGATATCATGCGATCCTGTTTGACATGGACGGCACCCTGCTGGACACCCTGACGGATATGCAGGACGCCGTAAACCACGTGCTGGCGGCTCACGGCCTGCCTCTGCGAACCCTTGAGGAGGTGCGGCGCTTCGTGGGAAACGGCGCCGGACCGCTGATCCACCGGGCGCTGCCGGAGGGATATCCTCAGGAGCAGAAGGTGCTGGCGGAGTACCGGGCCTACTATCAGGCCCACAACTGCGTCCAAACCTGCCCCTATCCGGGCATCCCGGAGCTGCTGGAGCAGCTGCGGCAGCGGGGGCTGAAGCTGGCGGTGGTATCCAACAAGCCGGACGAGACCACCCGTACGCTGGCGGCCCGGTTCTTTCCGGGGTTGGCAGCACTGGGGCAGCGAGACGGTATCCCCTCCAAGCCCGCACCGGAGATGGTGTGGAGCGCCATGGAGCAGCTGGGGGTGGACGCCCGGCACGCCCTGTATGTGGGCGACAGCGAGGTAGACGTGGAGATGGCCCGCCGGGCGGGGCTGCCGCTGGCGGCAGTGGCCTGGGGCTTCCGGGGGCGGGCGCTGCTGGAGCAGGCCGGCGCCCGGTGCATCGTGGACACCGTTCCGGAGCTGTTGGCCGTAGCTACGGAGTGATGGGCGGGAAAATTGCTCTTGCAATCCGCCGCCACTTCGGCTATAATAGTAAAGTCTCCTCTGCCGGTGTGATGGAATTGGTAGACGTAGTGGACTCAAAATCCACCGCTGGCGACAGCGTACCGGTTCGAGTCCGGTCACCGGCACCAACAGCACCCGCAGACCCATTGGGCCTGCGGGTGCTGTTTTTCTTTTGCGGTTCCGGCAGCTGCATACCGGGGAGGATATGCTTACTTCTCCTGCACTTCTTTTCCGCTGAGGTGGTGGATCTCGATCTCGAAGAGCTGGGCGGCAGCGCCATCCTGCCGGATCTCCTCGTCCGCCAGCCGCTCCTCCGGGTAATACTTCATGGCGAAGCGCTTCAGCAGCGCCATAGTCTCCGGGCTCTGCTCCAGCAGGCGGCACCGGCCGAACACCACGACGCTCCGGAGGTACGGCGCCCACGCCTCCTCCCGGATCGTCTCACTGCCGTAGACGGTGAAGCACACCTTATCGCAGGCCCGGATGGCCTCCGCCTTGTGACCGGCACGGGCGCCGTGGAAGTAAATCTTCTGCGCCTCCCGGTCGTAATAGTAGTTGATGGGGATGGCGTAGGGGTAGCCCTCCCGGCCGTTTACGGCCAGAATGCCCCGGCGGGCCTCCCGCAGGAGCTGCTCCGCCGCCTCCGCGCTGATCTGATTTTTCTTCTTCCGGATGTCTCGAAACATGGCTTTTCCCTCCTGTTTTTATCGCTCCAGTAGTTCTGGGAGATACCGCAGTGCTTTTTCAAACTCCACCCCGTACCATGGGGCGTTTTCATCCCGGCAGGTGACTTGGATGCACAGCAGCGTGAAATCCACCGCCAGACGCAGGGCCTCCTCCAGCGGCTTGCCCCGCATCAGAGCACCCACGCAGGCGGAGGAGAAGAGATCCCCCGTGCCGGGGAAATGGGCGTCAATGCGGCGGCTGCCGTATTCAAAGAAGCGATCCTCCGCCGGGGTATAGGCCAGCACGCCCAACTTATCCGGGCCATAGGGGACGCCGGTCAGCACCACGTGACGGGGCCCCAGCTCCGCCAGCTTCCGCAGGATATCCCTCAGCCGGGGCAGGTCGTAGTCCTCCCGGTAGGGGGTCCCCGTCAGCAGGCAGGCCTCTGTGAGATTGGGTGTCACCACGTCCGCCTGCGCCGCCAAGCGGGCCATGTGGCGGGGAAAATCCTCGTCAAAGCCCGTGTAGAGCGCTCCCCCGTCAGCCATGGCCGGGTCCACGAAGCGCAGGGTATCCGGCCCCGCCAGCACCTCCAACGCCTGGCAGACATCCTCCACCTGTCGGGGGGAGGCCAGATAACCGGTATAGACGGCGTCCAGCTGCACTTGCTGGCTCCGCCAGTATCGGGCGATGGGCAGAATATCCGCCGTCAGGTCCCGGCAGAGGATGTCCGGGAACATGGTGTGGGCGCTGAGTACGGCGGTGGGCAGAATGGCGCACTCCACCTCCATGGCGGAGATCACAGGCAGCGCCACCGTCAGCGAGCAGCGGCCCAGACACGAAATATCCTGAATACTGGCGACACGTTTCATAAGCGGCTCCTTGATGCACAGGTTAATGGATTCAGTATAGCACATCCAGCAGGTGGTGAAAAGCCCCGGCCGTAAAAAGATGCTGCGGAAAGTTCAGAAAAAAAGGCGCTCCGGCAACTGTCGGAGCGCCTTTTTTCGTTGGAACAGGCCGATTTAGTCCTTTTTGTTCTTGCGCTTGGTGACAAGCAGCACCACCAGGGCGATGATACCCAGACCAGCCACAGCCAGCACCACCCACAGGGCGGTCATGTTGCTGCTGTCGCCGGTGGCGGGCGTGGTGGGCTGAGACGG
>OOCP01000701.1_pt1 | contig 40478 bp, 36 predicted proteins | sample 1671511 | NCBI WGS metagenome assembly OOCP01 (sample SAMN06348164, study PRJEB24527) | human gut metagenome | biome: human gut; feature: ankylosing spondylitis patient; material: feces | host: Homo sapiens | place: China | collected 2015-10 | reverse complement strand
CATGTGTAAGCCCTCCTGTTTTTCTTTGATTTCATGCTACCATAGACCGCCGTTTTCTACAAGCAGATTCGAAAAATCCCCACAGGGAAAACCTGTGTTTCACCTGCAGGGATTGATTCAACCACCCAAGATGATCAGGATCAGCACCACGACCACTGCAATGGCGATCAGGCAGCCGCATCCGCTGCCATCCCCGCTGCCACCGCCATTGTTGTTGTGGTTTCCGCCACCACCACCGCCGCCGGACGAACCGCCGAAGTTGCGGTTGAACGCCGTCATGTACTGGGCATAGCCCGTATCACCTTTGCCGAAGTAACCATAATCACCGTTTGACATTGTTTTGTCCTCCTCAGAAATATATTTTTTCCCTTCTGAGGTTCATTTTATCGAAAGTGATGTCCAACAAGCATCTCTTTCAAAGCATTTTATGCAAAAATCTTTGAAAGCCATGGAAATAACGATTTCTTAAAAGTGATACCAAAGAACTTCTGCGCCTCCTCCAGATTCATCATCAGGCAGTCTCTGGACTTACGTACTTCCAATGTCTCTGGCAATTCTTTCAAAATTCTGTCAGCCTCATATGTCGCACCCGCATTATAGCAGAGTTCATTTGTTCGGGGATAAATTTCAAATGAATCCTTGCTGGTTTTCCATGCATTTTGAATTGTTTTTATTGCGTAGCTTCCCGTTACTTTCTCGCTGAAATAATCCTCAAGACTCAAAACTCGAATATATTCTGGCAGCGTTTCCGGCCCATACTCTTTGAAAATATTCATAAGGACCTGTGACGATGCTTTCAGAATATCAGGCGCTTCATCCTGTTCATCATCTTTCAGCAATTCCAGCAATTCCGGAACAATTTCAAGCATCTGTCGCAGATATTCCCGATAAAGTGCCGTCCCAACCTCCCGCTGAACCGTACGCACAATATTGCTGCTCATCACTTCTGTGTTGGTCAGTCCTGCCTGAACACGACAGATCACTGTCCGGCGAATCACTTCTGGTGCAACAGCTTTGACATCTTCATTTGCACTGATCACAACAGCCGGATAGTTTACCAAATGCTCTGCAATCCCAAAATCATCATTCTTGATTGTTTCGATCGCATGTTGACTGAATCTTGTATTTGTCAGATCGTCCACAATAATCGGTGCTCCATGCACCGTTTGTTTAAGGCTATCAATGCTTGATCGCGTAAAATCAGGTGCAGAAATCTTTGTCTTTTGGCCGATCATCATTTTTAGAAGCGTTTCCAGAAAACTTGTTTTTCCTGCTTTGCTTTGTCCATAAACAAGCCCGAACACCGGATAAGGTAATGTGTTCTGATTATATCGAACTGCCATATCCCTCATACAGGCCATAAATGGAGAGCAGAAGAACCAGTTTGCAAATTCATAGTATCGGAACTGCATTCCAACATGATCTCCATGGAATTTTTCATATCCATCCATATAACGCAGGAACAATTCCACATCTTTCTCAACTTCGGCCTTCGGAGGGTTCAAATCGAGTTTTTGTTCATTTAACGTCACGTACTTTTCATCCGGCTCAACATCAAGCTGCGGGTACTCACTGCGTTGTTCTTTTTCCAATGTTTTTGCCTCAACCACATGCTTTCGGATGATTTTGATTTTATCTGGCGACAGCAGAATTTTTCCTTTTTTATCCGGTTTCGGGACGCATGGTTTGAATTTTGCTGCAAGTCCCTTTACATCAAGTGCAAAGTGCACTTCCTCTTTCTGATTTTCTGAGACAGGCTGAATCACAACAGCCTTTTTTACTCGAACCGTCTTTGCAATCGGAAGTTCTTCCAGATTTTCACCGTCATTGGCACACAAAAGCGAATCTTTTCCAATTTCGTCTGTGCTTTTTTCTTTTAACGTCTGGTAACACTCCATATACCAGTCAAATGCTTCATCTCCATCCATATAGCAGATATTCTCGCGCTGCCTTCCTTCAAATGCGGCTGCTGACATATTTGCCGAACCCATTATCACGCGTTTTCTACCATCCTTGGCTGAAAGCAAATAGATCTTTTCATGAGAAAGAATATCCCTTGCAACGAAAAGATGCAACGTTCCATTTTCCACACGCTCGGCAAGCTTTTTATACGCTTTATTTCTCATTCGTTCAATCAGCTTGCACTGATACGCCATCACACTTTGCATGGAGTAATCCATAACATCTTCGCAACCGAAAATAATCTCTGCCTGTTCAAACCGATCCAAAAGTTCACACACAAAACCAATACCGGAAGAATAGGTGATTGCGCAAAGATTATTATATCCCAAAAAAAGCTCCTGCCATGTCAGAGACTCGCATGACTCATAATTCAGTTTAACAACATCCAAGTGCTTTGAGTCTTTTACACCGTTCAAGTTTTCCATAGTTTGCTGCTCATCGAAAAAGGACAAATTCTCCATTCAGATTCATTCCTTTCATTGGTTTTTTCAGCACAATTCAGTTTGAATGCTGCTCTTATTCACATTTTACACCTATATGTGTACTATAATCTTCCCTTTTTAGTCACTTTTGGAATCGTGCATAATATTTTTCAAGGCTCTTGTCGCAGACGTCCACAATATGCAGCCAGTCTTCCCGTGTCAGCTTGCGGAAGATGATGGGATTCACTTCAACGGTCTCTACATCTTTGCAGCGCATCAGAAAGCGCATGTCTTCAAAACGCTTGAACGGATTGGACAGAATGTTCTTCTCCACATCCTTCTTAGTATAGCCACCCTTTTGGTAGATACTGTTGGGCTTTTCCGCAATCATCCCATGCGTCTTACGGTCTTCATAGAAGTCAATGAAGTAATCTACCACATCCGGCAGGGCAACTCTGCCATTGCTGTCCATATACTCATAAATCGCTTTGAGCAGGACCGGCTTATAGGAAAAGCTCATATCCATCGTTTCAATGAATTTCATGAACTTATCTGCCATATTTTGCGGCGTGATGAGATCCCAGCCGTACTGCTTGGCAATGTTTCGGACACTTTCTTCGCGGAAATAGTGGAACATCCGCTTGTCGCCAAACGGGACAGAAAGATCCGGCTTGATTTTTCCATCCTTGATATAATGATCTACCGTTTCGGATTGCACATCTACCATCCGAACAAACTCAATCTGCGAGATCATATCCTTGACGCTGTTCTGCCAATTGAACAAGTCGATGATTTCGTAGTCGTCTACATCAATCGGCACATCCAGCCACGCTTCCGGCTTTTCTCCCTTGAACAGCATGTCCTGATCCAGCTTCCGCTTGTTCTCGGGGGCCAGCACATAGGCCATGGGCTGATATTTTGAAATATCCAGCACCCGATGCAGACTGTAGGGCATATTGAACATATTGGCGTTGTCTACAAAATCAATCACCAGCAGGTCATCTTTTCCCGGACAGCGGCGGGTGCCTCGCCCAAGCTGCTGCATATAGATTGTTTTAGACATTGTGGGCCGTGCCATGAACAGCACTGTGGTATGAGGACTATCCCAGCCCTCATTCAGCAAGTCACAGGCACAAAGAACATTCGTAGAACCGGTTTCGTAATCTTTCAGGATCTTATCCCGGATTTCTACCCGGTCACGCCCGGAAACAGCCTCTGCTTTCACCCCATTGTCGCGCAGCAGCTTCGCAATTTCCGCCGCATGATCTACACTTGCGCAAAAAATCACAGTCTTCTTGCCATTCACGTACTTCAGATAGGTATCAACAATCAACTGATTGCGCTCCGGAATGAACAGCTTACTTTCCAGATCCTGCGAATTGTATTTGATGCCGTTGATCCGCACATCAGTCAGGTCGATGTTGGTCTTGACCCGGATGCAGCGAATCGGCACCAGTACACCGCGCTCCACTGCAGTCTTCAGGTCCATTTTGTGGGCAACATTCTGGAACAACTCCAGCATATCCTCGCCATCACTGTGCTCCGGTGTTGCAGTCAAGCCCAGAATAAACTTCGGATGGAAGTAGGTAAAGATTTTTTTGATAAGTATTAGCCGCTGCATGGTGGCATTCATCCACGATCAAATAATCAAAATCTGTCGGGGAGAATTTTTCCAAATCCTTGGAGATGCTCTGCACCGTGGCAAAAATAACAGTCTGCGAAACATCTTTCTGACTTCCGGTATATTCCCCCAGTGTAGCCTCTGGCCACACTTTTGCAAAAGTGTCCTTAGCCTGTGAAGCCAGCTTCAGGGCATAGAAAGAGCGTTCGTCCGCCCACAGCTTTTGCATCCGTGGCAGCTGTAATCGTTTTTCCGACACCGGTTGCGTGGTACAGCAGCGCGATGGTTTTACCATCCTCACGCATCTTCTTCAGGTTATCGATAGCCTCCTGCTGGTAATCCCGCAGCTCTATTGTCTGCCCCATCTGAACCGGAAGATCTGCTTCAAAAGCCTTGAACATGGGACTGCTGCCCAAAAAAGTAATCAGCTCATCCTTAACCTTTTCCGGTTGTTTTTCAAGCTGGCTATAAATCCATCGGTATACTTTCCAGTTGTCGTAAATCAAGCTATTCTGCTTCAGGAGGTCATCCGCATACTTGTTCTCAGACACCTTGCTTGGGTTATGGTAGGTTTCGCCGTCTATCTCAATCGCAATTTTGGATTCAGGAGATTCCAGCGCAAAATCGATATAACGGTGCCGACCGTAAATATCCACACAAGGATATTGCACTTGTAGATTTTCCGTCTTTTCCGGGCCAAACGCCTCACAGAACAACTGAACAAACAGTTCTTCCGCACGGCTGTTAACACTGGTTGCTTTTGATAGCTCCATGATGGCCCTCCTTTTTACATTTTAAGCTTAATCATACCTAAATCAATAAACGGCCGTTCAATTTTTCTGTCCTTTTTTGAGAACATTCTCTACAAATCGCTTCGTCATCATCGCGATCATGTTGATAATATAGGGCTTTATATCTGCCATTACCTGTAACATAGAAACCTTCTTTCTTATATCGCTCATCTATATTTTCCTGTCATTGGTCAGTCATTGACTTGATCCCATTGGAGCCAAAAGCATTTTGCTGGAGCTGTCATATTCTTTTCCTGTGAGTTCAGACCGAACAATATCATCATTCAACATTTTAATAAATGCCGCTGCTTCTTTTTGTGAAGAAATCACAATATGATCTTCTTCAAACTTGAACATCGTTTTGTAGCGAGAATGCTTTTTCAGATTCTCTAACAAATCGTTCTTTTTCATCTGTAAAACAGGCGAATTCTTTGCCTTTAATAACTTCTTTGCATTTGTCAGCTTACTTTTATTTTCAAACGCAACAAACTTTTCAAGGCTATCTACAATATCCAGATCGCGAATAATCTCAATCGTCTTCTGTGCCCCCGCTCGTATGTATTGCTCAAACCCAAAAAATCTCTGCATAAGATCCATTTTCGCTGTAACAACACTTGAAGAAAAAATAATTATATCTGCTCGTGAATCTATCTGTACAATGTCGCTATCAATTTCATCGTACGTATCTCCAGTAAGTCTAGCTATTATGTTCTTACTTCGATCAATTCTTGATACAGAGTATATATGTTGATAAACCCAAAAGTACTGGTCATTCAAATTAATTCTAAAAAGAAATCCAGACAGTTTATTTCTATCACTTTCCGAGTAGTACTCTGTACGCTTTTCAGCATCATCAAGGAAAGCAAAGGGTCTATAACTCTCTGTCAGACTAATCTCATAAAATTCTTTCTTATTGTCTGCAATATTTTCTGATGTGTCAAATTCTGCATCATCTGCAAGATAGGTACAATTGATAAAGCCCGCCACCTTATCTTTCGTACTAGAAAGCAACTTATCTGTTGCCCTGATTTTTTTAGTTTGATATCCACTTTCATCGCGCAGGCAGGCATATATTTCAATCCCGCAGACTGAACCAGAAAACATTATCGACTTAATCGATGCCTGAATTTCTTCCTTGGTCATTTGTTCATCTCCTTCATGTAGAGGACTGTATCATTAATCACTTTATATTCTACTGTGCTCGGATTTTTTAGAAATCCACCTTTTACTACAGCCAAGCAAACTTCATTATTAAAGTCAGGGTTACTTTTAAAGGTAACCTCATAGACTCGGTATCCTAAAATTGCCAACACAGGATTCGCATAGTACAAATGTGTTTTGCTTAGCAGCGCACACATCATAACCACAATAATAAGGAATGTTACCGCTCCCTGAATCGTTCCTACATCATCAATCAAAAGCGGGATAATCATTGTCATAAAGAAATTCAAACTTGCGTCCTCTTTTTCTACGAAGGAAGAAAGTTGATACCCTTGTTTCTTATCAGTCCATCTAAATGCCGTAAAAGAAATAAAAGATATGACTGCTGCTAAAATCCATGTAGCACATAACAAAAACACAACAATCAGCACATTATTAAGGCGAACAAACTCTCCCCAATATGACTGATTTTCAGCAAGTTCGCTGACGGGGGTAAATTTGAAATTGCGTACAATAGTCAAAAAAGCCAATGGACTCAATGATTGCAGCATTAGCTTATGTTTCAAGCTTAAATTCATTGACGCACCTCCATAAAGCTTACAGTTCAACAAATATCCTTTTGAATACCAGTGAAGTAAATATATCCTCTACTTGTTTAGCCAATTCTTTCGAATGGATTCGTGCCCCCAGCTCGATATTTCCTTCCTGTCCATGATATGAAAGGTTTGCGGATGTAATCAGCGTATCCGTTTGATCAACAGAAATTACCTTTGCATGAAGAGCAGACATTTTATCTTCCTGTTTTGGATAGTTATAAATTCGCAGAAATTTTCCCTTATAGCAGCATAAACGGTCAAAGGCCTTCTGACTCTCAATGTCATTCACAAAAAATTTCACGAGAACACCTTCTTGACTCTTTTGAATCACACAATCGACTAACTCGGCGAAATAATCCGAGAGGGAGTACCCGGTAATTAGAATGCTCTTCCTAGCCCCCATAAGCATTTCTCTTACAGTAATTTTTGTCGGTTTTGTCTTCAACGCAAAAGAAGGTGGCGCTGTAACAACTAATTCAGCGCTATCATCGTTACTTTGGGCAGTCGCTGAAACCATAGCAAGAATTTCATGAGCTTCTTTTTCAGAAAGAGATGGGTATCTCTTCTGAATGGCTCTAATAGACTCATTTCCACCAGATATAGCATCTGTGAGAATTTTGTTTAACAAAATATCTAAGCTTATACTTCCAGTTGACATAGTTCTTCCACCAAAGTTTTAAAATAAGACTGATTTTCTCTTCCGTCAATAGGCACAATTAGTCCGCGATCCAACATGCGATTTCCATTCTCGCAAGCTGTTTCTGAGATCATACAGCAGGAATGGCACGCCGCGCCATTTGAATTATTACCAGCAGGCACATTGTTAAGGCATTCCGGATCATTTGTGCAAACCAGTGCTTCCTGGAAAGCGTCTTTCATTAAAACAATAAGCTGATCAATATTTCCCAATTCTACAAGTCCACCAAGTGAGCCTTCTTTATCGGCACTTCCGGTATAGAGCAACACACCAGACATATCATCCCCAAAATAAATACGCTCACGAATAGCGGATGAAGAGTACCCCGAGGACATTGACATCTGCTTAATCAACAAATGTGCGAATGTATGCATCAGGACATACCTTGCATCTCGTAATGTGGTAACAGTCCATTCTTTAGATTCACAGAATTCCTTATAACACTGCGCATATTTCTGAGAAAGTGCTCCCAGTTCTGGATCTCTCAACCACGCATCAATACTATCCCTATTAAACTCAATAAAGACACCTTCACCGTGCACTTCTGCAGCAGGAAGCCATTTTTCAGTCTTACCCTTATTTAGATAAACGATATTTGTCTGCTCATCAGCATCTGGATCCGGAGCATCTACACGGGTGAAGCCAAGCAGCACTCTCACTTCTCTTAATCGTGTAATGCGAATGACTCTCTTAAAATACGGGAGCAGATAATCCGGAAGCGGATCCTCCTCAGCCTTAAAATGTTTTTTGTTGGAGGCGTACACAGGATCTGCGTGATGCGTAATGGCGTTGTATTCCATCTGCTTAATCTCAGTAAATTCCTTGATATTCTGTTGCCTGCGTTCTAACGCTGCATCGAATTCATCTTTGGCATAAGCACCGAAATAGAGCTCGTAAATTTTAGCCACGCCATCGTCACCCATTAGAGTCTTAGCCAGTTCAATATCTCGCAAATGTTCATCAATCAAGTTATAAAGCGGATTGATCCAAGGTGGAATGGATATGGCACTTCTCATTACTGGAAAATATACATTCGACGCGCCACGCTGAGAAGGAATCATTTCCTTATCGCATTTTTCATTTTTATGATTTGGCCGAAACGGGTGATGTCCGGAACATTTCATACCTTCAAAATTCTCATGCTGCGTTGCGCCGCTCATACTCCGTCGTGCCCCACAGGAACATTTAACCCACATATCTGCAAGCGTTGATGTATTACCAGTTGAATACATCCTCATCGTACCTTTGCAGATTGTATTGCCACCGTGAACCCACCAGCTCCAAGGGAAATCGTCCATATGGCCGTTCTCACAAATAGTAATAAAACGAGAAGGATAAGCCTGTCTATGACATTCCGGACAAGTTACACCAAACTTCAGATATCGATCTAGGTCAAAATTCTCTCTTAAATCAAATATTCTCCCACATTTCACATTGGAACAAACATGCATATAAGGGAATGAGACCACAGGAATATCTCCGCTATAAGAAGTCCGTGGCATATAAAAGCAGTCAACGCCCAGATATGAGGCCAATCTGCCATCTATAATTTTCTTTCCTTTTTCCTTCCAATAGTTCAAGTCCAGAACCGTGACGGAATCTTTCACGGCATCCACAATAGAACCTGGACCAAATGTAGTTATCAACTGATTAGGACGAATCTCACCTAATTTATTATTATCAAACATAGGCTTTTAGTCCTCCGTGTAATAGAACATATTTGCTGCACTCTCAACATCACGCATAGAACGAAGAGTCGGCTTTTCAAGATCAGTACAAACTTCGCCATAAGTGTTCATTAGACGATTATACGTTTTAGTTGTATAAACATAGTATCTAAGTCCCTTGGATTGAGTTGCCAGTAATTTCCAATTGCTTATAAAATCATCAATCTCATGTTCGGCATCTGCCTTAGCAGAAGGCTTGATGATGTTCAATCGATTCATGATAAGAGCCTTCACTTCATTAAGCTGCTCATCGGTTAGCTTATCAATAGCTGCTGCTCCATCATTGCTTGCAAATTCCGGATAATGCAAACGAATTGCAGAAATAACCAGCGCATGCAGCACGCGATCTCTTGCTCGTGCAGAAAACGGTGTCGCAGTTGTGCCTTCAACAAAGCGATACAGCTGTGCATGATAACCAGTAAAATTCTCATAATGAGACAAGTCACGAGGTCGATAAGGGTTATATAAAGTAACTACTAAGCCTGGATAAGAACGTCCAATACGGCTAGTTGCCTGAATATATTCGGAGTTCTGCTTCGGTTGACCAGTTACCACCATGAGACCAAGCCGATCCACATCCATACCAACAGCAATCATATTAGTTGCAATTGCCGTATCTAGGCAATTGCTATCTGTATATGGAGTTTCCAACTGACTTAGTTTCTTCGGAATGTCATAAGAAGGCATGCGAGAAGTAATTTCAACCTTATGATTAAGGAAACGCTGCCTACTCATTCCATATTTTTTCTTAATACGTTGAATTCTGTCAGGAATATCATCCTGTAGCAATCGAACGGCACCGCCGAGTTCTCGAATACTGTTATAATACCCAACAAGGGTATAGTAAGGGTCAATAACATCCTTGTACTCATCATCCAGCGAAAGATTATAAGCACTTTGAAGGATAATCGAATATACACGCAGCAAAGCTGTCTTTACAGACTGGCCTGGTGCGCAGACACCAACGTATCTTCTAAACGGATCTTGTTCGACCGGTACCTCACGAATATAGAAACTGTCACCGATTTCAAACCCATTTGGTGGAAATTGCGCAGTTACTTTTCTGCCATATAAGCATTTTGTCTGCTCAGCAGCATTTTTGATAGTTGCCGTAGAAACAACATACTTTGGCTTGATTTTCTTACCTCCAATCGTATAGGAACACAGATCTTCAATAACTGTTTCATATGCACCGTATACGGTTCCCAGAGGTCCTGTGATAAGATGCAGCTCATCTTGGATAATCAGCTCCGGCGGAAGGAATGGTTTAATCGATCTAAGCGTAGCTTTGGGCAACTCTTCTGTACGAGTATGCCGAGCATGGTCCGCTCCAATAGCAACATAGCCATCGCGACTGCAAATTCTATCAACGCGACCAAACAGAGCATTTGTATTCACCTCCCACGGAAGGCGGGCAAACTTATCAACTGTTGACAGAATAATGGTCGGGCACTTAGCATAAATTTCTTCATCTACCAGATAAACCGGAATTTTCATCTTATTGCTGGGTTTATACCTATAGAACATGCATTTATCATCCGAACAATAGATGCTAATCGATTTTGTAGGAATATCTATATAAAAATTTTCCTCTGTAAGTGGCTTCCCGCAGAATGGACATGTAAGCAGCTGTTTGTAGATAGCGTTTTTCTTGCTTCTTGCTGTTCTTGTTTTAGCTGGATCCTCCGGATCTTCTTCCAATTCTTTAAAGGTGTTCGGAGTCACAGTACCACCAACCCAGAAACCAATACTGATGGGTTCTTTTCCGTATTTCGGATATTCTTTTTGTCGGATGATTTCCGCAGCCAGAATCATCTTGGTGATACGATCTCTCTGTTGCGTAGTAAGTAGGCGCAAAGTATAACGCAAGATTGCAGTTACACCGCCGTCACGATTGTATTCATCGTTCTCGTCAGCACGCAGCCTTCTATTTGCAATAACAAATGCCATAAGGCCCAGATATGCCTCGGTCTTGCCTCCACCAGTGGGAAAATAGAGAAGATCCACGACTTCACGGTTATCATGCTCCGGATCTACAATACCTTTCAGATTCATGAGAATAAAAGCAATCTGGAAAGGCCTCCAGCCAAAATTATTGGAAGGATTGCGAGGATCCACAAAATCCCTAAAGGCGCACTCAATACCGGCTCCATGCTTCTTAGAGAAATTCATAATATTTCTCTGAAGAATCATGGAACGATTCATAAAGCAAAAGGCATCAAACGAAATATCATCCTCTACAAGTAGCTGAATGCCCGCGCGGATTCTTCCAAGAGCTTCTATACATTTATTTATTATTGTGTCGCCAATTTCTTTCTTGAACTTAGCATCATCCATTTTTGAATCATGAACCAATTTTTTCTGAATCCAATTCTCATAGGAGTCCGCCAAGACATTCAGCCGGTTAATGATGTCATCTTTTTTCTTTGCAACAGAAAGAGTTCTCATAGAGAAGAAGAACGGGTCAAATCCTTCCAAAGCAGCACTAACACCTGGAAATTCGTACTCTGGAATAAATGTCGATACAATCTCAGAAGCACGCCCATTTTTATTGGCTTTCCAAGTTGCTGCGCAACCACGTCCCCTTCCTAAAATAGGTCGCTGGGCAAAGTAAAATTCATCGACGGCAAGGATTTTTCTGCATATGTGTTCTGCCACGAAGATATCCATTTTGTCCTGGGAATAGGCACGCAAGTTGACTTGGAACATCATTCCAGCAATATCACTCTCAGGATTTTTGCGCTTGTTGATAACATAAGCTGTTACCAAGGTATACCCCTGCTTGAGGCCGATTTTAGAAATATATAAAATAACATTTGAATCACAGACCAAAGGGTATTCTTTGTTCTTACTAAACTCTTGCAGATCAATAACAACTGTCTCTTTCTGTGGATGACGTGTATACGTGCTTACATCAACTTTTTTTCCCTCTTTGTTAGTGGTTTTATCAGATGCTTTGGTGTAATCGCCCCAAGTCACATCCACATTGAAAGATTTTGTACTACTTTCTAGGTAAAAGCTGATGCCAATGGAAGACGGTGTTTTAAATCGATTTGTAAAGACCGGCTCATTATCATCGTCTTCGCCCGCAGTATAATCTGCATCCCCTTCGAAAGAAGCATCTCCATCGACTTCCTGCTCATTCGAATCATTTTCACTGGTTTGTGGCGCAAGCATACCCACGATATATTCAAAGCGCGGGTTTTGATTCAGTATTTCATTTTCACTACTCGGTCCCAACAAGTCTTTCTTTAACATTTCTATGACTTCTTGGCGAACCTCAGCAAACTTAAATCTATCTGCCATGTGGTGCCTCCTGTTAAAATTTAAGGACAATGTTAATCAGAAGCAATGGATTGATTTCCTGAGACTGATTAAATCGATCAATTTCAGCCTGCGCCTCGTCTTGAATCTCTTTTCTGCGCTTAGGCAGGTCGTTTTGCAGCTTATCCATTTTTTTCTTTGCTTCAGCCGCTTTTTTTCGGATATCCTTTTTTTCCAGCGTGTCGGTAGCCGCCATTTCAGCAAGTATGTACTCCTCAACTTCTTTTTGAGCATCAGTAAGCTGAACATGAAGCTGTTCTTGTTGGACATTGGCCCAGTTTTCAATCTTCTTCTTGTTATATGCGATAGTAGGGGCTACAGTTTTATCATGCCGATCCTGAACTTCTGAAATCAAGCGAGCATAAATCCGGTGAAAATAAGATTGTTCTTCTTCTGTCGGTTTAAAATAGCGAACATCCGAATCATTAGCCTCCTCCAATGCGGAGACAATCTCATCTTCAGTAAAATTGATATACTCACCATTTTCATCACAAAGTAGTAAAACTGGGAAGAGGAGTTTTGTATTGTCCATGAATGCTCCAAGAAACAAAACGCCATGTGAACCAAATATCTTTTCACCCCAGTTATCGATTTTCCAGTAATGTAGCTTGTGATCCACTTCTGGTTCTTCAAACTGGTTCCAATATTCAACATCACGTAGATATTTATCGATATCAGCCTTGGTCTTTTCCAACGCTTGCCCCTTCGCCTCTCTACTTTCTGTAAGCAGAATTGAGCGAAGTTCTGCTGCATGAGCATTCTTCCTTGCATCTAACTGCCTGTTCAAAGCTGCAAATGCTTTCCTTACCGCCGTGATATTCTTACAATTCTGGTAAATATCCAGAATACGCTTTTCAAAACTCACACCAGATTCAAGTGCTCCTAGCGCAACATCCGATGCACCAAACACGCCCTCGAACAGTTCAAACTTCTTAGAAAGGATATCATATACTCTGCGATCTGCTTCATTGTCCGTATTCAACAGATTGATTGCTACCACATCGTGAGTTTGTCCATAGCGATGACAACGTCCAATTCTCTGCTCAATTTTCTGCGGATTCCAAGGCAAGTCATAGTTAATGATTGTGCTGCAAAATTGTAGATTTAGACCTTCTGAACCAGCATCTGTAACAATCAAAATCTTGGCATGACTCTTGAAATAATCGACAATCGCGTGCTTATATTCCACACTTCTGCCATAGTTTGTTTTACCAAAATTCTTGACCTGCCATGTTCGAAAGATTTCCTTCGTCATGGCATCATCAAAGTCACCATTAAAGAGAAGGATATCTTCCTCGCTATAGCCAGATCTTCTTAGTTCTGCGGCTATATATTTCTGTGTTCGCTTAGACTCTGTAAAGACGACAGCCTTCTGATTCAATCCCTCAGAAATCTGGTGGTCAAATGCGGATTTCAATGCTTCCCTCAACGCAATAATCTTTGCATTCGTCTTTATAGCCCTTGCCATTTCAAGAATATGTCTTACAATCTTGAGCTCAGCCTGAATAGCCTGTTTCTTCTCTGCTGTTTCTTCATCATCGTATTCGTTGAACCCTTCCTCGTCGATTTCATCTTCTACATACCCCCAGAATAAATCGAAGCCTTCTTGGGCATACGCAGATTTTGTACCTTCATAGAGTTTTTCAAGACGTTTTTCTAATACTTCAAAGGTCTCTATCAAAGCAAAGCTAGAAGATGCAAGCAACTTTCGAATAACAAGAATAATCAGCCCACGATTCGCATTCGGAATAGAATACAGCGGATCGCGACGCAGAAAATCATTGGTCACATCATAGAGTTCTTTTTCTTCTGCGCTCAAATGGAAATCGACCGTAATACAGGTTCTCTTGCTGAAGGCCATGTATTTTCCGACATCGCGCCGAAGGGTGCGATATAACACCGGAAGAAGTTCCTGCTTCAATTCCTCATAATCACAGCCATCCACAAATCGACGGTTGAAAACCTTTTCTGATCCGAAAATACGAGGATCGATAAAAGAAACCAGTCCATGAAGATCAGTAAGGGAATTCTGTAGCGGCGTAGCAGTCAAAAGAATTTTAGGAATTCCGTGTGTCAAATCATAAAGATTTTTTGCCCGCTTTGTGCCATGAAAAACATTCCGCAGATTATGAGCCTCATCAATAATCAAGAAGTCCCATTTGACATGAGGAAAGCGCTTAATTAGTTTCGATGAATAATCATAAGAAGCAATGACAATACTAACCTCATCTGCGTTTCCAAGGTGAGTTTGCACATTGGCAAGGTCATGCTCAACCGTGTACCGATCCAGAATAACAGCTTGGCGTCCAAACTTCTCCAAAAGCTCTACTTCCCATTGTTTTCTCAAAGTAGCAGGAAGCGAAATCAGCACTTTTTTGCTCCGTTGTCCAGAACATAATTAAGCACCAACCCAGCTTCGATTGTTTTTCCCAGACCAACCTCATCTGCCAGAATGATGCCGCCTGTCTTTAATGCTTGAATGGCCGCACAAAAGGCATTGACCTGATGGGGATTTGGCTCAATATCCGCATTCAGTAGACATTCAAATGGAGCCTTGGCCAATTGTTGCTTCTTATACCAGCTATATTGTTCAAGTAGGAGATTGCTTTTCATCGATACCCTCCTTACTTAATTCATTGGCGATTCCTTCTGCGATGCCTTTAGCCATTAACGTAGGAACGGCATTGCCTATCTGTACAAATTGAGCCGTTCTCGGGCCTTCAAAGAAATAATCATCCGGAAACGATTGGATGCGAGCGGCCTCCCGGACAGTAATCGAACGGTGTTGCTCAATATCCGGATGAATAAAGTAATGTCCATCTTTTGAGATATGAGCCAACATGGTGTGGCAGTACGCCTCGTCTCCCTCTACAACTTTAAATCGATCCAGAAACGATTTTCGGTTTTTATGTGTCTTCAGCTCATCTGGCAGATCATTATAGTTCAGCCGTTTGTGCCCATCATTCCAGAGTTCAATTGTACGCCGATAAATCTCAATATCCCTGTCTTTATTTGGTCTTGCGCAATGATGCGTCAGAATGTCAGAATCCTTGCGGATTCCAGTGCTTCTTAAATAATTGCTGAAATCATCTGATCTGTATTCACCCGATTTTCCTCCTGGCTGCAACGCTGGCAGATCGCTGAGAATATCGTTAACCGTAGCATCCGCTATTGTCTGCTCAAACTGCGGATAAGAAAGCCCGCTATTCTTCAGCCACCCGACAATGATCATTCTTCTTCGGTTTTGCAGCACACCAAAATTCTTTGAATTTTGCTCATGACATTCAATCTCGTAGCCAACGGAACGCAGCGCTTCCTGGACTTTCAGCCAAGTTGCACCACCGTTTGCTGACTTGATTCCCATAACATTCTCAAAAACGAACATCTTTGGCTGATATTTCTGAAGGAATCTCGCATACAGCTTATAGAGATCATTTCTAGGATCCGCTGACATCGGCGTTTCCATATGCTTGCTTTGCGCCCTTCCCACCAAAGAATATGCTTGGCAAGGCGGTCCACCAATAATGACATCTACTTGCTTGAGGCCTCTTTGCGTAAGGATCCTATCTATATTTTCAAATAACCTTGGAAGAGTTTCATTTGACATCGTTTCGCAAAATACGGATTGTAGCTGCTCCTCGGGAATATGTTGCAGAAATTCGTCGCGGGTGATTTTTCCGCTAATATAATCCTTGTAGATATCAAGCTTCCCTTGTGCTTTGAGATAATAGTATCCCGTTCGTGTTTCCAATGTTTGAGCAGCATATGGGTTCATCTCCACATGCGCTACAGGTGAAAAGCCCGCTTGGATGAAGCCTTCGGACAATCCACCAGCTCCTGCAAATAAATCTATAAAATTGTAAGAGCCTGTTGTGGCGTTGATACATTCCATGATGAACCCCTATCTGTGTAATAAATTTAGTCTTCAAACACACCGTCTGTGTCAAAAATATGGTCTAACTCATCCGTATTGATTGCGGCAAGTACCTTGTTGCGGATACTGCCTTTTGCAAGATCCAGCCGCTTAAAGCGATTTTCTCCTGCTGCGTCTCTTCCAATACGTATCAGCTGCACTCTGCCAATTCTCGGTTCATTTGCAGCATAGTTTGCAAGTCCCTTAGCTTTGCCCAAGTTATCCTTGAAATCCGGATTGTGCGGCTCCAAAATATCAACAATATACTTGAGAATTGGGTCTCGGCGAACAATGATGAAGTCCGGATAAAGCTCCTTGCATTTCCCGTCCATTTCATAAGGCATCCGCAGTGACCAAGACTGTCGAGACGGATTCCGCAGCCAGCAAACATAATCCTCTCGTTTTTGCTCTTCTGCCAAAACAGCCTGTTCCCAGCCATTCAACTTAATTTTTGCTATTCCATCTGCATTGGCAAAAAGATGATCCGTGTACTTTATTCCATCTGCTTCGACCTTGGCACTGATTGTCTCCGGAAGAGTAAAGTTGTGCTTACTGATTTCATCGCCGTTAGCAACAATATCGCTATACTGCTTTTGACACTTTTCTGGTTTAGCTACAATATATTTACGATACTGGTCGTTCAATTCATGGAACTTCTTCTCAGCGTATTTATTTAATTCCGCAATACACTCGCTGTCGAATGCGAACAGAATGCAATCCACCTTAAAGGCGTTCGGATTGTCGAAGTCGATATATTTACGCCCATATGCCAAGTGGAAACCGCATCCACCCATTTTTGCGTCTGCTACTCTTAGCTGACGATCAAGGTCAGACTCGGATGCAGTAAACATATCTATCCGGTTATCGCTTTGTATTTTCTCACCGAAAACATCGAATATCTGGGCAGACAGCTTCATCTCCATGACTTGCTTTGTAAGCTCGTCATATTTTCCAGAATCGTGCAAGCCATTCACATAGTTATGGATAAATTCTGCAACATCGTTTTTCACGTCTTCGGTTGCCGTAATACAGATATTGAACTGCGATAACAGCCCTGCCAAGCTCATCAACGACTTCAAATAGCTGTTGATTTTTACCGCACGGACGATATAAGTCAGATAGCCCTGTTCATTGATGAACTTTGTGATTCCTTCACGATCTATTGTTGGAAGCATCGACATCTGCGATACAGCCGGTGTCAGCACTGGCTGCTCTTTATTCACAGATTGATTGCCCCCACCAGTTCTCTCAGTTTCTTGACCTGCATGTACATCGTTTCCAGACACTGTTTCCAGCGGAATCGTCTGGTGTTGTCCTTCTGCGGGAATTTCTGAATCTGCTCCACCTTGATTCGCTGCCACAGCTCCAGAATTTGACATATCTCCAACTGCTGTGGAAGGTGCCGCAGCAGGCTCTTCTTGGAAGCCATTCGGGTAATCAAAGATACTCAGCTGACCAACCGTCTGTTTTTGCGTTTTCTTCCGCTGGGTGTGAACCGACCATGTATCATAGGTCTGATCTTCCAGAGATTCACCATCGACAACTGTCGGAATTTCTCCGCCTTCGGTTGCCTGCAATTCATCAATGACCTTTTGAACGGTATCCTGGTTGAAATACGGAAGGAACAGACGCACATCATTTAAGGAATCATCCACGAGAACATGACACTGAAGCGGTGTGCGAACCATACGTCCGAGCAGCTGCGCAATATAGGTTGCGTCTTCCGCACGCCGGAAGGACATCATAGTTTCTGCACGAGGGCAGTCCCAGCCAGTGGACAGATTCTCTTTGAAGAGAACCACACGAATCCGGCGATCTTCTGCAATTTCCGAAGGTTCAACATGCGGCACGGTCAATCCATGAATCGACAATGTGCCCGTTGAACCGAAAGTATGCACAACTTCATTTTCTTTGAAGCTATCGCCCATACGCTCTTCGATTTTCGCAATTACATCGTCCAAATCCGTATCCGATATTTTCTTGTCGGAACCTGCGCAAACCTGAATGACGAACACAGGGTTTACATTGGGATAATGCTGCTCATAAGTATACTGATACCAGTGCTTGCACTTATTCTGCCATTCGTCTGTTGCAGCTTGGAGAACAGCCATGTCACCGTGTTTGATTGGATCTTCCGGATAAGTGATTACAATACGATCTTTGAGCAATCCAGATTGGCGAACTTGAGCCGGGGAAATAACAACCTTATGCAATGTAGAGTTTGTTCCCTGTCCTACAAGGGAATTAAAACGCTCGGCAGTCGCGCTCATTCCGATGACGACCGGAATGGGCGACAGATTCTGCTCGCTGCTTCCCTTGATAAAACGCTGCATGATGGTGGTTGCCGTTCCCGCCTGGCGTCCCTGCATACCGCGGTGTGCCTCATCAATAATGAAATACAGACGGTCAGCTTTTTCTCTTGCTGTATTTTCAATGGTCTCCCAAATCGTATACTGTCGCGTATCCGAATGACGGCTCAGATTACCGGCCTTGCCAAGCTTCTGCGTATTCAGAAAATAGATATGACCGTCCTCCAGAATCTCTCGGTCGAAAGATTCATCCGAAATCACTACGCACTGATCCATGCGGACCTTATCTGCCTTCAGCTCGATCTTCTGCTTGGACTGTTCATTCAGCTGCGGAGAATCCGAAAGCCATACGAAAATGGCCTCCGGCTGTTCAGTAAACTGCTCAGAGCCGTAAAAGATATCTTCAATCAGGGCAGACATGATAATCGTTTTGCCAGAACCCGTTGGTGCCTGAAGCGAAACCACCTGAGGGATCTTCAGCATGCGATAGTTATTCAGCGCCATCGCCACGCGGAGGCGCATTTCATTGACCGCCTGTTTTTGAAATGGGAATAATTCACAAATCATTCTTAGTTTCTCCCTCTGTTCACACGGAAGTGATCCAAGTAATCCCGGTAAAGCTGATACGCATTTTCAACATTCAGATTTTTTACCATAGATTGATAATTCACTTCATAATCGGTTGCCAAGAATACGGTTTGGATTTCAGGATGTTCTGCAAGCTTCTCCGCAAAATCGGCAAATGTATTCTCGTTGATCAAGACTGCAAATTGATTCTCCGGCAAGATCAGCATGTCCGGAGCTTGTTCTCCGGTCAATTCCGGGCATTTTCCTTTTGCACCAGTTTTCAACCACAACGTAGGCAGCATTTCCGAAATGCACATCCCAAGAGAAACTGCCGTCGGATCCAAGAAGCCAAGTTTGAAGAATGCCGCATTTGCCTTGAAACCGTCCGCCATATGCATCGGAGGCTCACTGCCAAGATAATCTCCCTTTAGAGGATTGCCATTTACATCTTGTCCCTTAATGGAGCAGACCGTGCGCGGCCAAGTAACATAGTGGGCGATGCCAAGCTTTTCCCATTCCGCATCGCCGGGCTGATAGCCTTTATCCTTCAGCATCTTTGCTTCATCTGCGGAAACCTCATTGTTGGTCACCATAATGCAACGCCTGTGCCCACCGTCCTCAGCATTGAGCAAATTCACTGCGTGCAGTGTCGTGCCTGAACCAGAAAAGAAGTCAACGATAATGGCATTGGGCTTGTTGGCAACAAAGAAGCGAATCACATCATGAACAGCGTAAAGAGATTTCGGATAATCGAATCTTTTCCCAATAATCGCATTCAAGATGTTGGTGCCATATGTCTCAGCATTGTGTGTTTTCATATTCCACACGCGTTTTGGAGGTGTAGTCCCTTCAGAATGATATTTTGCCTCTACCGATCCGTCTGTATTATATCCAACAATTGTTGCCTTGCCATTTTCTATATCTTTAATTGTCCCAGATGGCAAATAATATACCGTACCGCTTTTATTTGCAGAATTCCAATTATTAACTTTCAAATACCCTTTTTCAAAATTCAGTCTAGCTTGCTCCGGAACAAGGCTCCACAGCCTTTCGTCCCCATCTTTACTTAAAGGCCACAAAGCGGTGCATCCATCCGGTACAAAGATCGAATTTCTGTCAATGCCATGCTGTACAACATCTCCAATTGAAGCTATCTTTCCATCCACATTGTTGACATAAATGGGATAAAACTGGTTCGGTCTTGAATTTCTCTTTGCTTGAGGTGCCCTGCGCCTAAAACCCAACCATTCAATGGATCTATCAGACTCTTTTTTCACCTCATCATCAAGCATATTATATATACTTGAGCAAACGCAAGAACCACCCCATTCGAGAATAAAAATGTACTCTTCCACACGAGAAAGCTGACCAGTACGAACTACACCTTTAGCACTAATTACTGTTGTAATCATCTGCATCCTTGCCTCTGGAAACATTTCTTCCAATAGGCAACCCAGATGCAGATATTCTTTTTCATCAATAGTGACAATCAAAACAGAATCCGCCGGATTCAACAGCTTCTTAGCGAGTTTCAGGCGGCGCTCCATGAAAGAAAGCCACTTGCTGTGACGGTAAGCGTCATTGCCATCCACATAGTCGTTGTTATACTTCCAGTCCTTTGCGCCGGTATTGTAGGGCGGGTCGATATAAATGCAATCCACCTTACCCGCATACAAATATTCCAGAAGCTGCAAGGCGTGATAGTTGTCCGCTTCAATCAGCGTGTGCCAAAGGTCGCTGTCTGGCGCGTTGCAAACTGAATCCAGCGGTTTTAGATAGGGATAGATGGGTTCTCCAAATTCTGCAACACGAACGATATCCTTCAGCTCAAAGGTGACCGTTTCATCTTTCTGTTCCGGCTTAACGCAAACAGCGGTATCGTCTTCAACCTTCAGCACAACATAGATGGATTTGTCGTCCTTGCTGTCACGGCGCATAACGTTACAGCCGCTTTTGATAGGCATATCATAGAGAGGCGTGCTTTCCGGCATATGTTCTTCAAAGACCAAGCCGAATTTCTTCTGCTTGGCCATTTTACTCACTTCTTCCTGAATTCTATTTCGAAGAGTCTCATCTTGGATCTGGCTAATTAAATCATTGATTGCAGCCATTGGTACGACCTCTTTCTTAGTTTTCTTTTGTCTTCACGTAGCGACCACTCTTGATTCTTGCGTCAGCTGGCTTTTCCGCATCCGCTGGAATCGCCCAGTATGAACCGATTTTCGTTGCTCCGAGAATGCGTCCTTCTGAGCACAAGACATTAATTCTTCTTGTGGAAAGCCTCCATTTTTCAGCCACCTGACTGATTGATAAATATTCCATAAGTTATCTCTCCATCTATAAGTGAAAGCTAAACTATCCTCTATTACAGTATAATCTCAACCTCGAACAAAATCAACCCGTCTATTTTCTCTCTCAGTAATCTTTAAATCCACTTTCTGCAAGCAGGGCGTCTGTCTATACAAACGCCATTTTTGCTTCGCAAAATGCTTGTTGGGAATTCCCAAACCCTTTGTGATCTGCATCGTACCGCTGCAGGCTGCGCGTTCCTGCCGAACGCTTTTTGATGGAGTTCATGATTCAGTGGTATATTCGCTGGGCACAGACCCACTTAAAAGAAAAAGTGCCGACAATGATTTTGTCAGCACCCACTGTAACCTATTTACTTCTCTTTGATGTACGGTATGTTATCGATATATGCGTTCAAAATATCGGTTGCGGCTTTCTTCTGCCCCGGTGTAAGACGGCTCAACTTCCGGTTCAGCTCATCATCTGCCACATAAGATGCTGGGGCTGCGGAGTCCCGGATCAGCACATCTGCGGGAACATCCAATGCTTCAACGATCCGGATGAAAGTGTCCAGACTTGGCGTCTTCACCCCACGTTCCAAATCACCCACATAGTTTACAGACAGATCTGCTTTCTCGGCCAGTTTATCCATTGTCCAGCCTTTTTTCCTGCGTTGTTCTCTGATTCGTTGGCCTAAAAGTGTTTTCATAACATCCTCGCATTCTATTGGCGTTAGTTACACACCACTAGAATAAAGGCCGTGCATTTCTTTATACATAATCAGTTGGCGTTTGTTTAACTCTATTAGCGTTTGTTTCGGACAGAAAATTTTAGAGCATTTCTTTGTTCAAATCATCAATGGCCTTTTTGAACCGGGCATGCTACAATAGCAATGTTGTGCAATGCACATCAAACAAGAAAAAAAGGAGCTGCCGAACGTGGATTCAATCTACCTGCTGCCCGGTGAAGAACGCTGTGTCAATTTCAGAGATTCCGATGGCATCCCAAAGGTACACTACACATATTGTTCTTTGCACGGCAGACTTTTCAACTGCACCTGCCGCTCAAAGGACGAAGCGCAGCGGTTATGTGAGGATTGGCTCGTCACGCAGGACCGCTGCTATATAAACTAAAAAAGCCACCGAGGATTCTTTCCCAAAACGGATTGGGATCGAATCCTCGGTGACTTTCGTTTTATCGGGTCTGCTGCTGTTCCTGTTCGATCCTGTTGCCTGCAAAAAACATTTCTACGTTTTTCTGTGCCTTCATCAGCTCCTGCATCCTTTCTCGTGCTTTCCGATAGCTCGGATATTCTGCTTTTTTCTTTTTCAGAAGCTCAACATATTCGATGCTCAGTTCTTTTACCTTCGGAAGTTTTTTCAGCCCAGCCTCATCGAAAGCCGCTTTGGCCGCCTTGTGCAACGCAATGCTCTCCCGATTTGCTTCCAAGAATCGCTTGCTGTATCCTGCTTTCCGATAGGCCTCATAGATGGACCTTGTTTTGGCATAGTTGATAATGTGCGTTTTCATTACCGCAATTTCTGCCATCCGCGCTTCCGCAGCTTTGATGGAGTCGCCCAGTTCGTGATAGCGCATCGTTGCAGCACGCACCTGTTCTTCCATTTCATCCATGCTCCCGATTTTGTTTTCCTGCAGAAAAATCAGCGTCTTGGACATCTCCTTCAGGTTGTACCGCTTCGCCCATCGCGCATAGCCGTCTCCCTTTCCTTCAGCCAATTTTGCCTGAATATTCACCAACATCTGAAATTTCTGTTCCTGCACCGGATGTTTTTTCCGCGAGCAATGCTCTGCTTCTCCGGCGAGGACCGCTTTTAATTCTTCCTCACTGTATCCCGCCCCCAAAGTCCGAAACCGGATGAATCGTTTTTGCCGTACACCTTTCACCGATGTGAATTTTCCGCTCTTGACCTCATATCCCTGCTGTTCCAGTTTTTTCAAAAATTCTTCGTAACTGCCCGGCTTGTCCGCAAGGATGCTGTCAATCACACCGCACAATTGATCGCGGTTGCTTTCTTTTGGCGGGTAAAGTACACGCTTCTGCCGCTCCCGGTAGGGCTTTATTTCAATCACAGACAGGCTGTGCTCCAAGCAAATCAGGTCACTCAGCCGCTGCACGGCCAACCCCGACAGCAAAAAGTCCCGGAATTTACGGCTGCAGTCCAGAGCCGTAGAGTTATAGATAATGTGATTGTGAATATGCTCTCGGTCGGTGTGCGTAGCAACCAGAAAAGCATACTTGCCTTTTGTAAAGCGCATCGCCAACTCATAACCTACTTTGTTGGCTTCTTCAGCAGTGACTTCTCCGGGTTTGAAGGACTGCCGAATTTGATATGCAATCACGTCACTTTTCTGTCTGCGCCCGGTAACAAGTTCGTACTGTCGCTTGGACAGCATAAATTCTTCGTCTACAGTCAAGGGGCTGCATTTATAACTGCTTACAAGCTGCCCCTGCTCCGTTTTATCCGGGTTTTGTGCATAGTCGGTGCGGCTTTTCAAGCAAGCCGCAACAGACTTTCCCTTGTTTTTATGCAGCGCAATCAGCCGTGTTGCTGCCACCTCAAACCACCCCCCCCATAAAGAAAAAAGCCGCCCGAAGGCGGCACATCATCCATCAGGATTGACGGAACAACTTTTCAAAATCAGCGGCACCGGCCAGATACATTGCCTGATATCGTACGCTTTCCAGCTCATTGCAGAGCTCATCCAGCTGAAGATACTGCTTCCATGCTGCTTCGCCCACCATTTTCCGGTGTGCGTCTTCCGCTGCCAGTTTTTTCCGCAGGAGTTCGTGATACCGTGCATTGCTTTCCAATTCATCCCGAAAAAGCGTTGCCTCACGGTCATTGAAATAATCCAGCATTTTATCTTTATCCATCGTTTCCTCCATTACAGTTCCGTAAGCCATTCGCTGAATCGCTCGACGGCTTCCACAAGCGCCGTTCCTGCCACGATGAGCAAAAAGCACCCGAACTCTGCCACAAAAAGGATCAGGAACTGCGTCCATTCCCTACAATAAAGAGTATAAAGTCCGCAGCCAAAAATATACAGCATCGGCAGCGCAAGCACAAATGCCGACAGATTCAATGTCAATTTCAGCATCAGCGCAAGGAAAGCCGTAAGCAGCGAAAACGGAAGAATGACCATCTTAAAAATGAACCTCATATCGAGCACCTGCCTTTCGCCCTTATTATAAAGGTATCTCCGCATCCATTGCAAGGATGTCAATCGATATGTAATCCGCAGCTCCTCTCTGCGGAAAAAAGTTAAAGTTCAGACAGTTTGGAAAGAATCTGTTTTCCGATGCCAATCAGCTCGTCCAGCCGATGCCGCAAATCTTCAATGTCTGCAGCATAAAGCTGATTGCTTTCATTCACACGTTTTGCCACCTGATTCAGATTGTTGCTGCAATTCTGAAGCAGGTACGACATCCGGCGCAGCTGCGGCAGGTCAAGGTTCAGACAATAACCATCCAATGCCATTTTGCGGATATACGCACTCAGACTGCGGATGCCCATGCCATACATCTTTTCATAAATCCGATTCTTTTCGGTTTTTGTGATGCGCAGGATCAGCATCTCGTCCCTCTTTTCTCTCATCGGGCATCACCATCCCGGTCCGAGTAGCTGCGGAACGGCTTGACCGGTTCCTCCTTATCCGACTTTTCGTTCAGGGCGGCCAGCACGGAAGGGCGCGCAGATTCCTCATCCGGCGTTTCTTCCATCTCCGGCTCGTGATGTTTTTCGTCCACATCCAGCTGTGCATTCAGTTCAGCCAGCCGTACAGATTTTTGTGCCAGTTCTTCTTCCTGCGGAAAGGGCTTTTCCACTTCTGCCTGTGCCGCCGTCTGCTGCTGCAGCAGATTCTCCAGTCGGTTTTCTGCATTGGCAATGCGTTCGTCAAAACCGGCCAGCAGGTTGTCCAGTCGGGTGATATTGCCGTGCGGGTCGGCACCAAGTACCACCGGATAAATCGCCTTGCCTTTCAGCACCGCCTGCTGCTCGTTCCGGACCGGCTCATAGCGCACCGAAAGCTCAAAGCCGCGGTACTCGCCCAGCACAACAGGCTCTGTGTCGGGAAGTTCTTTTGCCGCCAGAATCAACCGTTCACCGGCAGTCTTTTTGTCATCGAACATCATGCCCTTGATGGTCATCCCGCAGAAGTTTTCCTTGTCCTGCGAATGGGCCGCAGCCGTTTCCGCATCGGTTTTCAGTGCGGAAATATGCGTTCTCTGCTGCTGAATATCTGCCGGGAACTGCGTCAGCAATTTGTCTTCCAGACGATATTTCTGGCTCTGATGGTCAGCTTTCAGGACTTTCAGTTTAGCCACCTGCACATCAAGGTCCATCTTTTCCTTAATCAGCGGGTTTCCGGCACACAGCGCCTTGACTTCGGCGTAAGAGAGCGCCTGCTCATCCACATCATCGCAGGAACGCACCGGGGATTTGCTGGTCATAATCTGCGAGATAAATCGCTGTTTATTTTCCAGTGTCTGCCAAAGGTACGCGTCAAAAGTTCCTTCCGTGACGTAGTTGAACACCTTCACCTCTTTGTTGCGGTTTCCCTGCCGGATGATACGGCCGTTGCGCTGAGTCATATCACTGGGTTTCCAGCCGACATCCAGATGATGAACCGCCACAAGCCGGTCCTGCACATTGGTGCCTGCACCCATTTTTGCAGTGCTGCCCAGCAGAATCCGCACATCGCCGGAGCGCACTTTGGAGAACAGTGCCGCCTTTTTTGCTTCAGTGTCCGCCGAATGGATAAAGGCCACCTCACCTTCCGGCACGCCTGCGGCCAGCAACTTTGTTTTGATGTCATCATAAACATTGAACTGCCCATCGTTTTTCGGGGTAGAAAGATCACAGAACAGCAGCTGCGTCAGTTTCTGCTCACTGCCGTCCTCCCATATTTGCAGCACATTCCGCACACAGGCGTTCAGTTTGCTGGCAGGGTCATCGGGCAGCAGCGGATTCATCAGCCTCTGGTCAAGGCCGATTTTCCGGCCGTCATTCGTGATGCAGAGCATGTTGTCCTCGGACGCATCCACAATACCGGAATGCACCTTGGCTGCACGCTCACTCAGATTCTGCACCATTTCTTTCTGGATGTCAGACGGTTTTACAACCACCGTTTCAAACTTTGCTTCCGGCACCGGCAGATGCAGCTGGTCGCTGGTCTTGATATCGGCCACTTCCTTGAACATCGCCATCAGCTCCGGGAGGTTGAAAAACTTGGCAAACCGGGTGCGTGCACGGTAGCCCGTGCCCTCGGGCTGGACTTCGTCAAGAGGTTTTCGGTAATTTTTCTAAATTCATCAAGTTGTCTGCAAGGAAGTCCCTTGTGACCTCATGTCTGCACATATCCTTGAACATCTTTTCAATCGGCTTTTTGGCGGTTTCGGACTGCTTCACGCACACAATAAAGGTGGTTTTGCCAATCTGCACCGAATAACTCGAATTCTGATTCTCCATTCGATTTCTCCTTTTATCGTCATTTTCTGAATTTGGCTGGCAGACTGGCAACTGTGGGTGTACCATGATTTTCTTGCCAGCCAAATTTTTCTGCCAGTCAAATGGCTTATTCCATCCAAAAGACCTTTTTGCGGCCTTCCACGATCTTGCTTTTCAGGGCATCGCCCAGTTCCCGTTTTGCATCCCGGACGGTTCGACCGGGGATGCCCCTTTCCAGAGCCGCTTTGTCGATGTCCTCGCTGAGCACCTGCTTTCCTCCGGCAAGCAAGGCGCAGATCAGGTCTTTGGCTTGCTGGGTCTTGGTTTCACGCTGCAGTTCGATGCCGGACAGCATCTCGTCTGCGGTAATGTCGTACTCGCCGACCCAGCGGAAGCCACCCTCATCCCCCAGAGAGAACGCCAGTGACGCTCCCGGCGGGGCAAGAGAACTTTTCTCGTGGGTCAAGATGCGCATGGTGGGGTTGTGCTTCAGCTTGCCGATGAACATGACGCTGCGGACGGCGGCAGCAATGTCGATGGAGCCGAGACCCCGTTGCAGACTCTGCATTCCAGCGGCCTTGTTCAGATGCCCGATCAGCAAAATAGCGCAGCCTGTTCGCTGCGCTACCTGTCCCAACCGCATAAAGATGGGACGCACTTCGTTTGCCCGGTTCATATCCACGTCGGCACCGAGATATGCCTGGATCGGGTCGATGATGACCAGTCGGGCGTTGTTCTCGACAATGGCTTTTTCAATTCGTTCATCGGAGAGCGTCAGTTGCACCTCGCTGTCGTCAATGACCAGCACCCGGTCAAGGTCTGCCCCGGCTTCAATCAGGCGGGGCTTGACCGTATCGCCCAGACCGTCCTCTGCGGTCTGGTAGATCACGTTGAAGGGTTCCATACGCTCCATGTTGGGTAGCAGCTTTCCGTTGGTGCAGGCAGCGGCAAGGTGCATGGCAAAATAAGTCTTGCCCTCGCCCGGATTGCCTTGCAGTACACTGAGTTTTCCAAAAGGAAGATATGGCTTCCAAAGCCATTCCACCGGGGTCAGCTCCACGTCGCTCATGCGAATGATCTTCACCGTTTCCGGTTTTGACGGCTCTTTCAGCACGATGCTTTTGAAATAATTGCGGTTCGAAATCTCTGCCTGGTGCACCAGAACATCATTCCAGTCCTTCATGCAGGGCTGGATGCGGGTCACGCTCACGGTGTCCGGCAGCAGAGCAGCCAGACGCTTGCAGGCATCCTCTCCAGCTTTGTCGGCATCCAGACAGAGGAACACCCGCTCCACGTCCGGGCGTTCAGAAAGAAACTGCCACAGTGCCTTGCCCGACACCCCGCCCAGCGACAGATAATTGTGCTGCTGCCAGTTTTTCGGGAACAGTTCGATGAAGGACAGCAGGTCGATGGGCGCTTCAAAGACCAGCAACTGTTTGTCGGTGCCACGATGAGCAAAGCCAAACGCCTTTTCTGCGCCGGCTGCATCCTGCCGGAACTTCTCATTGATCCCACGGCTACTTGCGTAGCGGGGATGCCCGTCTGCATCCCGCCCCACAAAGACCACGTTGTGGTGGGAGGAATCCTCGTAAATATCTCCGGCGGCGATGAAGAAGTTCACCAGTGATGGACTGAGTTTCCGCTCCTGCGTCAGGTAATTCAAGATGTTGGCATTGGTGACGTTTCGCAGCGGCAAACGAAACGCCGGAGAGGGGGCGGGGCCAGCCTCCGGCTGGGCTTCGCCCGGCTCTCCGGTCAGCATCTGCACCGCTTCGGGGAAGGACTTGCCGTAAAACTCCATCACGAAATCCACCGGCAAGCCGCCCTTGCTCTGGCTGTGCCGGAACCATTTGTTTCCGCAAACGGTCAGGCTGTCGTGGGCTTTCCAGCGGTATTCTTTTCCGCTGCGCACCAGCGTTTCGTCCTGTGCCCGGAGAAATTTTTCCAGATCCACCGCATTGGCTTTGTCAATCTGGGCTTGGGTGTAGGTCATGCTGCTCCCTCCTTAAATCTCCTGTGTGTGATTTTTCGTTTCCGTTTTCTTTGTGGTCTGCACCGCCTTGGCTTCTTCCAGCTTTTTCAGCACCGATTCCTTTTCCGGGGTCTTGCCGCCCGGTGCGAAAAGCTGCTGCTTGTTCAGCACCATATCAATATACTTGCGGACACTTTTCAGATCGGAGATGTCCGGCTGCAAGGTTTCCAGTTGGGTGCGAAACTCTGCGCTGCTGGATTGCAGCGCAGAAAATTCGGCATCCAATGCCGAAAAATCCACCGCAATACTGCCGTTCAGCTTCATCAGAGTGCGGACAGCTTTATTGAAGATGTCCAGTTCCTCCTTGTGCTGGGCAGCGTAAGCGTCCTTGGTCAGCTTGAAGTTCTTCTTGATAAAAATGTCATGGATGGGCTTCAGCTTGGCATGGACGGCGGCAACGTCCTTGATCTGAGCGATTGCCCGCATACGGTTTTCGTTCTGCTTCAACTGTTTGCGGAGAGGAGCGGCGGTCTGGTTTAAGCTGTCAATGGCTTGGTTCAAATCCTCAACAGTGTTCAGGGAATGGGCTTTCAGGTAGTCCACAGCCCGTTTGACTTCCTCAAAGTCCCGGACAGTGCATTTCAGTTTTGCCTTGCCAGACCAATCGCTGCGCTGCTCGGCACGAAGATTGAAATAATCCACTAACAGGTCGGATAGCGTTGGCTCTTTGGCCTTTTCCAGAGCGTCCAGAAGAAGCTGCTTCTTTTCATTCAGATCTGCGATCCAGCGTTGCAGCCCACGAATTGCGCTGCGGATGGACTGCATCAGGCTGTTGGCGGCTCGAATATCCCGGTTCAGGTTGCCGAGAAAGGTTTCCACTCCACGCTTTTCCATCTGGTGTGCAGCGGGGCCGAGATGGACGGTCGGTATTTGCTGGATGCCCTGCCGCTCAAAGGAGCGCAGGTCAACACGTTCTGGTCTGCCAGCAGCTTCCAGATAGCGGTTGGTGATGGTTTCCCAGCTATGCCGCCAAACCTCGGCGTACTTCTGGTCGTTCCAGTCCACGGTGTTTTCCTTGTGGCACTTCCAGTTCCCGGAGGGGAGTTGAATGCGCTCGCCGTTCTCGTCAAGGTCGTAAACCTTTCGGGCTTTTGGAAGCCACCTGCCGTGTTCATCCATTGCCCGGAGCGTCAGCAGAATGTGGGCGTGTGGGTTGCCATCTCCCTTGTCGTGGATGGCAAAATCGGCAATCATGCCCTTGGAAACAAACTGCTCCTGACAAAACTCTTTTATCATGGACAAATACTGCTCTTTCGGCACCTCCACCGGGAACGCCAGCACGATGCGCCGGGCAAGCTGGGAGTTCCACTGGTTCTCCACGGCTTCCACGGCGTTCCAGAGGGTTGCCCGGTCTGCATATCCGGGCGGCGCATGGGACGGCAGCATGATCTCAGCGTGGACAAGTTCTTTCTTCTTGTTGTAGAATTTTGTTTTCTGGTCGTACTCGCTGAACAGCCGTTCGCCGCTCTGGTAAGCGGCCCCGGCAACAGCGGACTGCCCTTGGCTGCGCTTAACGATGGTAATTTTGAAATGCGGACACGGAATAGGCATCACCCCCAAACAAAAAGACCGCCCAGCAAGATAGTTCTTGTTGAACGGTCGGAAATCGTATTCGGTTTTGCTCGCCGCCTTGATGCGGAGTGCTGCGCACTTCGGGGCAAGGCGGGATCCGCAAAAGGATAGCTGCAAGGCAGCGCAAGGAAAATGCAGTTTTCCTTGGGATGGAATCGGGCTGGCGAACAAACGCCAGCTTCGATTTCATCGAGCCGTCTGCAAGACCGCAATTTCACCGGAACGGTGTATAATTGCGCCCTTTATTCTAAAGGTTTTTGGACGTTGCTGCGTTCGTGAACATCATGCACCATCTTTGCAAGTGCCAGCACGACTTCAGGCTGGCGGAACGAGATTTTCAGCAGCTCCATCACCTGATCGTTGGTGAGTTCTTCCGGCGCAATCAGAAAACTTTCCAGCATTCCGGCACGGGTACACAGCCGATGCACACGGGCCTTGCGGGTCAGCTCCGGTATCTGGTGTTCCAGAATTTTCTCCCGGTGCTGGTAGTAGCGCAGCTGCTGTTCTGCTTTGGCTTTCTCGCTGCGGAGATAGGCGAGATCGGTTTTCGGTTGGGTCAATGGCATCACGCTCCTTTTCAAAAGTTGGTTGTATTCGACATTTTTATTGGTTCGTGGTACACTACACACAATCAATGTGAATAGAGGTGACTGCGTTGCTTGCGTTATATCTAAGTGTGCTTGATGATCGAAACTTTGAAGAAGATTTTACCGAGGTGTACAATACATACAAACGGCTGGTTTACCATACCGCTTACAAAATCATGGATGATTCGTATCTGGCAGAGGATGTGCTACAAGAGGTATTTTTGTACGTTGCAAAAAATTTTTCTAAAATTCATCGAGAAAACTGTCACGAACTCGCTGCTTATCTCGTTAGTTGTAGTAGAAGCCGTGCATATGATATGCTTCGCAAACAACGAGAAGAATTGCTGGAAGATGTCCCAAACGAACCAGATGCCGCTCCGGTGCCGGATGATGCAGCAGTTAGCACCGATAACATTGAACGTCTAACAGAACTGATTGGCCAAATGAAACCGATGTACCGTGATCCGCTACGCCTTTTGGCAATGGGATATACAAACCGTGAGATTGCAAAATCGCTGGGATTAACGGATGAAGTGGTACGAACACGGCTCTTTCGAGGACGAAAACTATTATGGAAGGAGATGAACAGCCATGAGTGAGCGGACAGACATTTCATTTGATGCGGCTTTGATGATGGCACTTCGTGCAGATGCGCAAAGAGAACTGGATTCGCTTCCAACGCCAAAGCAGTTTGAGGAAATCTACCCAGATACGTCCCAATGGGACGAACGAATGACAGAGGCCTTAAAGAAGAAAAAGCACCACCCAGTGTTGAAACGAGTACTAATTGCGGCATTGACACTCGTAATGCTGACGGTTGGTGCTCTTGCGGTCAGCGCTGATTTCCGCAGGGCAGTCTATACGATGATTCAAAAATTTCTGCCCATTGAGATGCAGCTGACTTATCAGGTGGATGGCGAACCGCTGGAGTGGCTCCCGGATGGATACAGCGACCATTATGTGCCGAACGGCTTTGAAATGGACGATGTGCAGAAATTTGAGCGAGCAGAAAACTTTTTACATGTTTACTCGTCAAAAGAAACAGAGGAAAGCTACACAGTCCGTTGCTCAATTATCCAGCCAGGGCAGCAGTCCCTGTTTGATAATGAGCATACAGTGTACGAAACCGTAAAGGTCGGAGAAGCAGATGGTGTACTTGGAACCAGTACGGATGAACATGGAAAGAATGTTTATACTCTAAGTTGGGAACATCGGGGGATTACACATACCGTTATGGGAAACATTCCATACGATGAGATTATGAAAATTGCGGAAGGTATCCGTTAAGAAAGCTGGACACTTGTGAGAGTTCACAAATGTCTGGCTTTCTTTTTGTCTGAACTTACAAAGATGGAAAATTTGAAAAATTTTCTCCTGAAAATTGAAACGAAGCGAATGCGAATTGCGTTGATTATACAAAGGCTCTTGATGGGAGCAAAAAAACGGAGGTGTATGTCTATGTCGAAAAAGCGTTTGTTGTCCATTGTTGTTTCAGCGGTGATTCTCTTGAGCTTTGCCTGCACCGCAATGGCCGCTGAAAAGTCTGAACGGTATGTAGGCGATAGTACGGTCAACGGATCTATTTACCAAACATACTATCAGGTTGATGCCCAGACTCGAACTGGAGTAAAGAAAATCAGCGTTTCAGGCGTTCTCTATGAAAAGGGGACAATTGGAACATGGCAAAAAGTAAGTAGCTGCTCAAACAGCAGCACGACCTCAACCTGCATGGTGAGCAGTAGCTTTAACACTAAGCCCGGAAAATCTTATAGGCTTGAGTATTCTGCGACCTTTAGCTATTCCGATGGACGGAGCGAAACCATTACCGGAAGTACCAGTAGATAAGTGGAGTTTGTTATATATTTCAGCAAGTTAGAAAGGTGTGAGGTAATTATAAAGGCGAGACCAACGCGAGTTATCCGATACCTAGCTATAGTCGCACTGTGCTTGCTTTTGGGCTTTATGCTTGGAAGAAAAAGCAAATATGAAAAACGAGATTATTTGAAACAATTCAAAATTGGAAAAGCAACATACTCTGAATCGTTGATATATGAGGCTTATGGCGGATTGCAAAATGATGGGATAATGTTAGCGGTATACTACGATGTGGATGCAGCCAAAATTATTCATCAACTCGATTCATGGGAGAAAATTAATGATTCTCCAACCATATCTTCTATATTAAAAAATGTGTCGTCATATTTTGGATTAGATTTTGTGATTCCTGAAATTGCAAGTGGAAATTTTTTTCTTTATGATAATAGTCAGCATAAGGAACTACGCTCGGAAGCCGAAATGAATACATTGCTTTTACATTCTGAAGATGTGAATTTTAGTCTCGTTGTCTGGGATGATGAGAAGCACACAATTTATATAGTAGAGTACAGAATTTAAGGAGGTTCGTTATGAAGAGGTTCGTATCATTAATTCTTTCAGTGTGTTTTTTGTTTTCGATAAATACTGTGTCTTATGCTGCTAACATAAGCAGCCGTAAAGCTAGCAATCCTGTTATTCAAAGCATGAATGATAAGTATCATGTTGATTTTTCGGGAATGTCGATAGATGAATTAAATAAGTTTATCGATAAGATGAAAGATGAAGATCAAACACGTGCATCTGGAAATTTGTTAAATAATACACAGCTTGCATGGTTGGCAGCTGCGCAAATTGCACGGGATAAGGGATATGAATGTGCGGCTCTTATGGTTGAATTCTCTGTATATAATATTGACTATTCTGAGAGTGTGACGGATTCTTCGACGCCATTGCTTGACAAGTTAAACACGACAACAGTTTTTAATAATTATAAAAACAAAGTACTTAATAGTGGCTTGAAAGATTTTAGTGGAGGAAGTTGGTCTTTTACAATTCAAAAGTCTGATAATGCAGATTTATTCTATGCATTGCATAGGGTAAGCACCTCTGGAACAGGCTTCATGATTGGTAATTCTATAATGTATTACTTGATTACCGTTCATGACACATTTGATTTTGCATATGACAACAACTATGACGACTTGTTTACTACTACAGTGAACAATTGGGCTTGGTTGTGCCAGCAGACGCATGTGTTGAATCCCATAGAGATAAATCTTAGCACGGCTATTGGATAAAAAATCAGTGGTATTTATTTTTTTGCGAAAGTAAAAGTTGAAATCTAAAATAAGGATGGCTCTAACGTATGAAAAATTTTACGGAGGTGTTTCCAATGCAGAGCAACTGATGTATAAGAAATCTTGTGTATACTCTAAAAGTAAAGAAGGAAAATTAAAATAGCTAGTGAAAAAATATCTCGTAGAATTTTTTTGAAAGCAAGTGGGATTGTGGCTCTTTCTTCAATGGAGCTTAACTCTGGGCTGACTGCTTTTGCAGATAATCAAAGTGATGGAAGCAAATCTCATATCGAGAGATACCATAGATACGATTTTGATACAAAAGAAGAATCTATAGAGGAAATTATAGTTGAAACCAATTCCTTCACGGATGGAGAGACAACTGCAGGCTATTTTCCAAATGGAAAGATTTCGGATATTGATCTATCCGATCTGTATGCGATTATCGGAAGCAATGATATCACTGTTGTTGATAATCCAACGGCAACACCATATTGTAGTACGGTATGCCTACAGATAACGACCAATAATGGAGGGACAAATTATGGTTCTGGATTTATGATTGGGCCTAATGCACTTGCAACAGCAGCACATAATCTATACAGTATAAAGGAAAAAGCCTACGTTAAGTCGGTAAATGTCGCACCTGCTCGATCTGATAATAGTAAACCTTTTGGAAGCGAAAATGTATCGGCAAGTTCGATGATTGTTAGTGATTCTTATCTTGCTGGAACAAGTTCGGAGGATTGGGCGATTATTACGCTCAAGAATAATTTAGGAACGAAAACGGGATGGCTTGGGTTACATTGGCAGTCTAGCAATTATTCATCATCACAGTTGGTGTATGCTTATGGCTATCCGAGCCAAATAAATGGTGCCGATGCGAGATATCGGATGTGTAAATCTTCTGGGTATATTAGAAGTCAGACTTCAAAATATCTCAAGGGCGATTGGGATTTGACAGGTGGCTTTAGTGGTGGTCCTCTTGTAGAATATATTTCTGGAGCTGGGTATGTAGCTATCGGAATCCATAAAGATGGAAGCACAATTGATGGTTCTTCATATCCAACTTCTTATACAGGGGCATTGAGAATAACACAATCGCTTTATACGCTGTTCCTTTCATACAGAGGTTGATAAAATGAAATGCAAACGGAAGATTATGGTTGGCATAGCATTTGTGGCAGTGGTTCTCTGCATTCTATTTCAATCGAATACATTCGGAAGAAAAAAATCGGAACTTATAATTGAAGAAGTTGACCTGAAGAACAATTGTATTTATGCGACTGCAAAAAATCAATTATATGATACGGATGACAATTATATAATTTATGGCGTATCAAACTACTTGAAAGGAAATCTTCAGTTGTCGTATCTTAAAGAAGGCGAAAGCATTCTTGTGATATCAAACGGTAAGGTGTTGCTATCAGATCCGTATCAATTTGATAAAATATACAGTATTCAACTGTTGCAATAGCGTTTCATTTTCTCAATAAATAATATAAGCTATTTACAGCTGCCTCCTCTGTTAAGTGGTGGTGCAGTGCTTATTCTCAATAACGATGCGATTGATGAAAATGATAGACCTTTTTGGAATTTAGAATTTTCTCAATAATCAAGCCCCCAAAATGGCAAACTTGAAATCATCGAGAGATACATAAAATATAGGGTTAAATCGACTTTCGTGTCGAAAAAACAAGTGCTAGAAATAGCAAAATCCATTGAATTTTAGAATGACATTTATAAGAAACCAGTAGATTTGCCTGATATTTGTGATTTCTTTGACCGTTGGGCCATTGATTTTGCACTACATTGATTTTGCACTACTATGAGCAAAGGAAAAACTTAAAATAAGCAAACAACCCGCCATTTGCAGCGACTGCAAGTAGCGGGTTGTTTGGCCTATTTAGAGGTTAGTCTTTCAGTTTGCCATGGTCACAGCCAAGTGAGAGATAATGCTCAATCTCACCACTCAGCACAAGCTGGACGCACTCCAAGGGCTTGTTGTATAGTAGCCAATCAAGTTCAGCTCGCTGTGCCGGGGTATTGCCGTATTCGTCCTCGATGGCAAGGCAGTCAATGGCAATGGCAGAGCCATCAGCGAACTGGGCTTCCGCTCGGTTGGTGTCCATATTATAGTGCCAAGAACGTGCTTTTTGAGAACTATTCTGGTCAAAAATTCGATTTTGTTTCATTTGAATGCCCTCTTTGATGCTTTTATGATTTAGTTTTTTGACGAGATGAGGTCTCTTTTTTCTTTCTCTTGAGTCACCCAACCGCACTATCCTGCATCGCAACTGTTCACAATGCTGTCTACGTCCGGGCGGTGCATAAGTTTTTGCAGGATGCCAAACTGCTTTTTGGTGGACGCAGACACCAGATACTGCCACTTTTGCGGCAGGATGGGCAAGTCTGCAATGCTCCACTTGACGTATTTGGCATCGTAGACATTGGGCGGTGCCAGCTCTACCAGATGACCCACGCACCAGCTTACCAGATAACCGTTGCCCTCAAGGTATCCATCCTGACGTTTGGTGGCACCGAGAACCTTGGCGTAGGACATGGCTACGGACGGTTTTTCCGCCACGATCAATTTTGCGATAAGAATCCCTCCAATCTGTTTCTGATTGCAATATGTACGGCGGCAAACGCCGCCTTAAAATCAGATGGGTTCGGTATCTTCCTCACCGGCTTCTTCCGGTTCATCCTCCACAGGAATTTCAAAATCGCCCTTGTCCTCGGTGTAGTTTGCATCGGGGTCAAGGGCTTCTTTTTCTGCCTGCTTTTTCTGCTTCTGCTTCATAAAAGCGTAGATGCTACCGCCAGCAGCTAGACCGACCAGAGCCAGAACGCCTAAGAATGTGGCAGCATACTTCGTAACTTTGCTGCCACCAGCCTGTTCCGTGCTGGATGCCGCCGCTTCTTCCGCAGCGTTTTTCGCATCTTCCTCGGCCTGTTTGCGCTCCTGCTCTGCCTGCGCCGTCGCTTCCTTTTCAGCGGTATAAGCATCAGCGGCATCTTCTTCCATCAGTGCCAGCAGGTCGGCTTCGTCCACCAGATTCATAAAGTGAACAGTCTGCTGCCCCTTGGCGTTGCGGTCGATGACCAGATAGAACGTATTGCCGGACTTACTGACCAGCGTGATGAACTGCTGCCCGGAGCCGTCCGAATAATTGGTGTGGTAGTCATCCACCAGCGTCAGATTGCCCTCCGGGGTCAGTGCGCCGGAAGTTTCGTCCGTGACGGTAACAGCATCTTCTTCGCTGCTGTCCGTCAGGACAGGCTGCTCGACTTCTTCAACAGGCTCGCCGACATAGGCAAATGCGGGAGCCGCCATACCGACACATAGCACTGCCGACAGCAGCAGTGCGCCGACCTTATTCATCATCTTCATCCGAATCTTCCTCCTTGCTGAATGTGGCACCGACTGCGGACAGCGCAGCCGGGTTCGGGGTGGTGGTGGCTGACTGCCGCAGCAGGGCGGCGAGCTGTTCCGGCGTGACCTTGGCCGTGCGCACCATCTCGTTGACCTCGGCGGCTTCGGCCTCCTGAATCCGCCGCTCCAGACTTTCGATGCGATTGTTGATCTTGATGCGCCGTTCCTTCTCTTTTTCCAGTGAAGCGCGCAGTTTATCGAGTTTTTCGCTCATATTGTCCTCCTGTTATTTGGATAGCCGCCCGAATCCTGACAGGTATTTCTGCCAGTAGGACGAGTGGATATTGGCGTACTTGATGGGGTCTCCGGCACTGACCATCATACCGTTTCCGAGATATATTCCAGTATGGCTCATGCCGGGGGTGTCGTAGGTGCCTTTGAAGAAAACCAGATCTCCGGGCTTTGCTTCTGCTTCGGAGATGTGCTGGCATTTATTCCAAAGACCGTTGGCCGTGGTGCGCCCGACATTGTAGCCGTTCTGGTTGTAAACCCAACAGACGTAGCCGCTGCAATCGAAGCCGGTTTCCGGGGTGGAGCCGCCCCACACATAGGGCGTACCCACATACTTTTGGGCTTCCTTGTAGATGGCGGCAAATTCGCTGTCGGTCAGTGCTTCTGCCGGCACCTGATAGTCGATGCCCGGTGCGCCGGAGCCATCGGAGCCACCGGGCGGCAGACCGCCGTTGAACAGGTAGGGTCTGCCACCCAAGGTATCCTGAAAGATCTCGTACCGTTTCCACTGGTCGTTGTCCAGTTCCTCCCGGATGACTACCTCCAAGCCACGGTTCACCAGCTTGGTGTGGAAGATGCGGTACTCATAGGGCACCTGCGTAGGAATTGGGATTCCTGCCGGGCTGATGACCCACACGGTCTTATACCGTATCTGCACCTCCACCCATGTGGTCAGCTTGTACTGCTTCTTGAAGGTTTCCTTCAGCTTGCCCTGTACCTCCGACCGGGTGTAATCGTCATACAGAGTCGTGAGAAAAGAGGTCAACTGCCACGGGTCATGCTCGATGGCATCCAAATGATACTGATACTCGTTGTAGCCGGGGTGGTCGGTGGGGATGCGCTTGATCTTTTTGTCCAGTTCCTTTTCCAACTTCTTGTAGTCCTGTTCTGCACCACGAATATCCCGGTCCTCGGCAGAGTACATGGTCTGCCCGGATACCTGCGTGGTGCCAGAGAACAGAATGGAACAGGACGAAAACGCTGACATGACCAGCAGCAGGAGCAAAAGAAAAACGCCCACGATCAAAAGAACGTGCGCGTTGCTCTTTGCAAAATTGGCAATGCCGTTGACTGCGGTGCTGACCACCGATCTTCCTTTGTTGATGACCTGCTCCATGCCGGACTTTGCAGCATTGGTGCCATTGGATGCCGCTTTACCGCCTGCGGTCTGCGCCGCCGTGCCCGAACGGGCGGCGGCACGGTAGCTTTTCTGAATATCCTGTTTCTGCCGCCACCGGGAAAGCCAGTTGGAGCCGCCCTCGCAGGTTCTGGATGCACCTGCATCCTGTGCCGCAGTCGGCTCCCGTGCAGAAAATTTTGCGGTTTTGGTGCCCTTCTTGTCCTGCATCTTGGCTTTCTTTTTCAGCTTCCGGGCGTATCTGTTCTTGGAAATATCCCGGACATTTCCTGCCGCCTTTTCGCCCTCGCTCAACGCTTGCACGCCGACGTTTTCATCCTCGTACTGGTCAATCTCCCGATGTGCCGCAGATCGGGCGGCAGCAGCGGCATACATAGCACGTTTCTGCTGCTTTGTCATGCGGGATGCTTCATCCGGGGTGATCTCGGCTTTGCCAAAACGCAGGTGCTGCGCCTTTTCCGCAGCTTTATCTGCGTCCAGTTTCAGCTTCTGCTTTTTGGGCTTAGACTGCTCCACTTTGGACTTTTTCGGAGGAGAGCGCGTGGCCGTGCGCTCCTTTTCCTCCTCGAATTTCAGCTTCGGCTGTTTCTCACTCATGCTTTTGCGCCTCCGCAACTTCGGAAAGGCGGGTCGTAAGGATGCGGTAGAGTTCAAGGTCTTTCGGGAAGTGGTCAACAAAAGGCAGGATCACGTTACCGAAAAACAGCAGCCCTTCACCTTCGCCGGAGTGGGTCACATAGGAAAGCTGATGGGGCGAAATGTTCAGCTGCTTCGCCAAAATCTGCCGGTCTCCGTTGGCTTGATTGAGCATATACACAAAGTCCGAGTTCTCAAAAATATTTGATACTTCGGGACTTGCCAGCAGATCTTTGACGTTCTGCGTTAGGGCTGTCGGGATGCCGCCCCACTTACGAAAACGCTTCCAAATTTCAACGCTGTATGCCGCAGTTTGCTCCTCTTTCAGCAAAAGGTGGAACTCGTCTGCATAGTACCGGGTGGATTTTCCGGCTTCACGGTTGGCAGTCACACGCCCCCACACGGCATCCTGCACGATGAGCATACCGAGTTTCTTCAACTGTTTGCCAAGCTGCTTGATATCAAAACAGACGATGCGGTTATTGATATCCACGTTGGTGTGGTGGTTAAAGATGTTCAGACTGCCCTTGACGTAGATTTCCAGCGCAGCCGCCACATGGCGGGCTTCCGGTTCATCTTGCGTCAGCAGGGCGTTGTACAGATCTTCCAACAGCGGCATATTTTCCGGGATGGGATTCTCGAAATACTTGCGATAGATCACATGGACGCAGCGGTCAATGACCGTCTTTTCCACCGGCTGCAACCCCTCTTTGCCGCCGACCACCAGTTCGCACAGGGACAGTACAAAGTCGGCTTTCAGAGCCAGAGGGTTATCCTCTTCCGAGTAGTTGCTGTTGATGTCCATCGGGTTGATATACTGGGTGCTGGCAGGGCTGATGTGGATGACCTGCCCATGCAGACGCTCCACCAGCGGAGCGTACTC
>OOCP01000700.1_pt1 | contig 40531 bp, 38 predicted proteins | sample 1671511 | NCBI WGS metagenome assembly OOCP01 (sample SAMN06348164, study PRJEB24527) | human gut metagenome | biome: human gut; feature: ankylosing spondylitis patient; material: feces | host: Homo sapiens | place: China | collected 2015-10 | reverse complement strand
ATAGCCAGGCACAACACCGATGGTCTACCGAAACAACCAAGAGAGATCAGGCATTCTTGAAGCTGTTCTATGAGCAAGGCCTTTGAGTGTAGATTCCACGGTTTTTAGGTTTGAATCCCTTCGAGTTATCCCTGAGGGGTTTTGGTTCTTTTCGGCACAGTGTCACATTAATCCTCTTATTAGTCTATGAACTGTCTTTGACAGCATAAAGCGTCGAAGGGGACGTTTGGTTAACGCTTCCCGCGCGACGCACACTTTATTAGGAGACCCAAATGAAGACGTTTGCAAAAACCGCGTTGAGTGTGGCCATGGCGGCCACCCTCTTGCCCGCCTTTGCTGCGGATGTGAACTACGACACCGATATTGTCGTCATCGGTGCGGGAGCCGCCGGGACCGCTGCCTCGTGGGCGGCTGCCGAAAAAGGCTTAAACGTGATTACGCTCGAAAAACAGGCGATGTACGGTGGCACGGGGAAATTTTCCGAAGGGATTTTCGCGGTGGAAAGCTCCATGCAGCGCGAATGGAACTATGCGCTTACCAAAGACGAAGCCTTCCAGATGATCATGCGCTACGGTCACTGGCGTGGCAACGCCAAGATGGTCCGTGCCTTTGTGGATAAGAGTGGCGAAACGATCGATTGGATGAAAGCCAACGGGGTGCAATTTGAAAAACTCTTCTCGAATTACCCCAACGGGCTCTATACCTGGCACATCTACGAAGGCCGTGGCATGGGCTGGATTAAGAATTTCCAAGACAAATTTGCGGCCAAAGGCCAGAAACTTTTGTTAAACACCTGGGGCACCGAACTCTTGAAAGACAATTCGGGCCGTATCACGGGCGTGAAAGCCACCAACAAGGACGGTGACAATATCACGATTCACGCCAAGGCGACCGTGATTGCGACGGGGGGCTTCTTTGATAATCCCGAGATGCGTAAGCAGTATTTGCGCTATGCCGATTCCGATGGGCTCGCTCAGAAAGGCAAGACGGGCGACGGGATCCGTATGGCCTGGTCCGTGGGTGGCGGCAAGGAAGGCACCGAAGTGCAAGCCTCCTATCGTCCGGGTCCGCGTGGCGTTCCGACCACGAACCAAGTCTCCGCGACGGCTAAGCAACCCCACTTGTGGCTGACCCCGAAGGGCGAACGCTTTGCCGACGAAACGATCATGCTCGAGTGGCCGTTTGCCGGGAACGCCTTGGAACGCATCGGTGGTCAGATGTGGGTCGTCTACGACCAGAAGACCTTGGACTACATGACCACGACGCACGGGATCGACTTGGGCGTGGGCGTGATGGTTCCAGTGGGCACCAAGTTGACAAAATTTAACGAAGAATGGGACGCCGCCGTCAAAGCCGGCTGGGCCTTTAAGGCAAATACGCTTGACGAGTTAGCGAAGGCAACCGGGATGGATGCGAAGACCCTCAAAGCGACGGTCGACGAATACAACGGCTTTTGCGCCGTGCGTCATGACGGCCAGTTTGCGAAGAACGAAAAGTACCTTCGTGAAGTGAAGACCGGGCCCTTCTATGCGATCAAGTCGGTCGCCAGCTCCTTAGGGACCTTGGGTGGCATTAAGGCCAACGAACACTTCCAGGTGGTGACGCAAACCGAAACCCCGATTCCGGGGCTCTACGCTGCGGGTAATGACGTCGGTGGGATGTACGGTGACTCTTACGACTTGTTGATGGCAGGCTCCACCGTGGGCTTTGCGGTCAACTCGGCCCGTATCGCGATCGATCATGCCGCGAACTACATCAAGACCGTAAAGTAACCCCTCGGTTTGTGCGTTGTCCATCGGTGGCTGGCTTCCGTCATCCGCCGGCGGGGAACCCACCGTGGGATACCCCAAACGCCGAGCGCTCCTTTTTGAGGAGCGCTCGTTTTCGTGGGAGCGTGACGCCGTGAGTCCGACCCCCTATTCGTCGGTATCGAGTTCGACGTCGTATTCCACGGGGTGAATTTGTCCGCGGTCTAACTCTTCACGCCAGTCGTAGATGTTTTCAAAGAGTTCGCCCGCCAATTCCCAATCGATGCCCTCTTTGCGAGCGAGCCCGGCCTCACGCCAGGAGTTCAATTGCCGGGAAACATTAGAGCGGGTTAAGTTCACAATCATCCCAATCGTCTGGGCGGTTAATCGGTAGGGGAGCCGGTACCAGAGACCCGGTTTCACCACCTCGTGCGGTTCCCCTTTTAAGTCGGCCGCAATCAAGAGTTGAAACAGGACCCGTAGGCGTAATTCAGGCGGTAGCGTAAAGTTCGCAATCATTCCTTCGACCGTACTCTCGTGTTTCATCACGGTGAGTTGGTAGTGCATGCGCAAAATCTCGGGGTCTTTATAGACCACTTCCTCGAAAAACGACGCGGGCACGGCCCAAGCTTTGACGGGCGTTAACGCCCGGGTTTCGATATTGCAGGGGCGCCCCACCGACACCGAAATATCGGCCACGGTGCGTCCGGGGAGCAAGGTGGACATAATGCGGGGATGCCCAAAGACTTGTCCCGCCACAAAGTAGCCACACACTCCCTCTTCAATCATATAAAAGTGGTGCAATTCACCAGGCATTTTGAGAATGTTGCCACTCGCCACCTCAAAGAGGGTGCCACGCTGGCGAATGGCCGCTTGAAGCGGCGCGGGCGCAGGGGGTTCAATATAGGGGTACGTTGAAAAAACCTGTCGCATAGCGTCTTTGGATGAGTATTTCTCTTGGCCGCGTGAGCGATGGGTCTGTAGCACGGCTGCGAGAACGGTCTATCGGGTCAAAAGGAGCAAGGAGATGAACGGCAGGACGAAATAGCCTACCCGTCTTAGGCATTTTAGGCGCTTTTCCTGCCCAATGCACGCACTATTTGCCCGTCCCACGCTAAAAGCCCGTTTGAGTATCCGTTAGGCGACAGTACCTTGCACAGCTACCACGTGGGTTTATTCCCGTCGGGAGCATCCTTCCAATCGTAGATACCGTCAAAGAGCGCCACGTTAAATTCGCGGTCGTGCCCTTCGCGGCGCAGTAACCCCTCTTTGCCCCACTTACTCATCAGGTTCGAGACGCGGGGGCGCGTCAATTCAATCACTTGTCCAAAGACTTCGTCGGTTAAGCGAAACGGTAAGCGACGCCACTCTTCCCCTGGGGCAAAGGGGCCGGCTTCAAGCAACAACACCTTAAGGAGCACCTTGAGGCGATCCTCAGGCGAACGTTTAAAGTTGGAGAGCAACCCCTCACTCACGGATTCTTGCTTTTTTAAGACCATCCGTAAACTGAGCGCTTCCAACTCGGGGCGCGAGGCTAAGTATTCACGAAACGCCACGGGCGAACATTCCACCACGGTGGAGTCTAAAATCGCCTTGGTTTCAACGTAGCAGGTCGTTTGCACGAGGGTGGTGAGGTCCCCCATCATGCGCCCCGCGGGTAGTAGCGACATAATCGTTGGGCGACCCGTCAAATCTTCGGCCACGTAGTAGCCACACATCCCACTCATGACAAAAAAGAGGCGGTTGGCTTCGCCGCCAAACTTGAGCGTTTCCCCTTTTTTAACCGTACGGCGTTGGCCATTGGCTAACATCCAATGCCCGATTTCGACGGGCTCTGGGGGCATCACATAGGGGATGGAGTGAAAAACGAGTCGCATGTGTCGAGTTCCTAAAACGCAAGCCATACGGGCTGTATGGGAGGGGAAATCGCGAGGAATAGGCCCTATTGTAGACGCTCCACTTCGAAAGGGGCGCGCTCGCTCTAACGGATCCCCGCTTTTTTTGCTTAGATCAAACCCGCTAAGTAGCCTTTACCCGACAAACACTAGAGTCGGAAGCCTTTTAGGTGCGTTAATTTGCTCGCACGATGGGTGAGTTCCAGAACCACTTCGTAGGACTTCACCAGGGACTTCACCGGTAAATACTCAAAGACGCTGCGCGGATTCATCGCCCCCGTAAAGAGGTTCGGACAGGGAAGCCCCATTTGCGTTAAGCGGGCGCCATCCGTGCCACCACGCACGGGACGCTCCACGGGCATCACCCCACAGGATTCCATCGCCACGCGGGCCAAATTGAGAATATCGGGGCATTTCGCGAGCGCATCCTTCATGTTGTAATACTGATCCTTCATACGGATCGAGCAGACGTTGCGCCCATTACGGTTATAGTCATCTGCCGTGGCCGCTAAACGGCTCTTACGCACTTCAAAGGCGTCGCGGTCATGGTCACGCACCAAAATGATGGCGCTCGCCTTTTCGACCGTCCCTTCGATGCGGATCAAATGGAAGTACCCTTGGTAGCCCTCGGTGCGCTCCGGCGTCTGGTCGCGCGGGAGGCTACGCAAAAAGTCGTTTAAGAGGGTCGACGCGTTGACCATTTTCCCTTTGGCGTTGCCCGGATGGGCCGGCACCCCTTTAAAGGTGATTTTGGCAATCGCGGCGTTAAAGGTTTCGCTCTCTAAGGCCCCCATTTCGCCCCCATCGATCGTGAAGGCAAAGTCGGCGCCAAATTTCGCTAAGTCAAAGGTTTCGGTGCCGCGACTGATTTCTTCGTCGGCCGTGAACGCCACCGACAGGGGTCCGTGCGGAATACTGGGGTTTTGTACCAAGGTCTCCAGAACGCTCACAATGACGGCAACGCCCGCTTTATCATCGGCCCCTAAAAGCGTTTGCCCATCGGTCACGATGATTTCTTGCCCTTTGTAGCGTAAGAGTTCGGGGTAGTCGTTGGGGGACAACACGATTTCGTATTCGCCATTTAAGACGATCTCATCCCCAATAAACCGTGCAATACGGTAGTTGACGGGGCCACCCAGCACATCGGGCGAGGTGTCAATATGGGCAATGAGCCCCAACGTAGGAGACGATTCAAAGCCTGGCGTGGCGGGGAGTTTGGCGTACACAATCCCTTCGGGCGTGAGGGTGACGTCCTCAATGCCGAGCGTCTTTAACTCTTCAAAGAGCGCCTTGGCCATGGCCCATTGCCCGGGGGTCGAGGGGTACGTGGGAGAATGACTATCGGCCGTTGTCACGATTTGGGTATAGCCCAAAAATCGTTCAACCACGCGAGGCCAATGACGAATATCACTCGGTTCCACTCCAACTCCTTTGTGCGTATCAGGAAGACAAACGTTCGTTTTTCACAAGCTCGTCGCACGCGATGAGGGTATAGCCACGCACGATGCCCCTATTCTCGTCGTCCGCCTCCCGTTTGGCAATAGGCGAAACTGACTAGGTGAAGGATCAGCCCCGGGCTCCCGAATCCCGTGATCCGTGCGCCCGGCACAGGATTGTACGCTATTCAAACGTGGATCGCGCGGCGCGCAAATACACGTACATCGAATAGATGGTGAGCACCGCGGCAATGTATAAGCAGACCGTGCCCACTAAGGCGATATTGAGTTCACCCGTAATGAGCCCCGTGTTGATCACGATCGGGTCCCACCACAGGAGACTCGGGATCGAGACCATTTGGGTAATGGTTTTGATTTTCCCAAACCAGTTGACTTTCACCTTGCCCGACTCGCCCACTTTGGCCATCCATTCGCGTAATGCGGAGACCGTGATTTCGCGGGCAATAATCACCATCGCGATGAGCATATCGCAGCGATCGAGCCCCACTAAGGCAACGAGCGCCGCGGAGACGATGAGTTTATCGGCAACCGGGTCCAAAAACGCCCCCATTCGGGTCGCCCAGCCTGCGTAACGACGCGCAAGGAAACCGTCAAAGGCGTCCGTGACGGCGGCAAGGATGAAAAGAATCGACGCCAGCATGTTTTTCTGATGCAGCGTCAACCACGACTCGGGTAGATAAAAGATCCCAATCACAAACGGGATCATGACAATACGGCCCCAGGTGAGCACCATCGGCATATTGAGTTTAAACGGGGGTTTGAGCTTTCTCATTCTGATTGTTCGGGTTGTCTCGGGAGACGCCACGCAAAACGGGGGGCGCGCGACGTTTCCACACTTTACACCAATTTGTTCGCTTGTGGACAGCCTCGCGACTCCTCCTTTGGGGGGATCAACCCAGCTGTCCTCGGTCTCACCCATTATGGCGAAAGCACCCCGCGCCTGTCTGTTAGCCGTCTACGCTTTGGTGCAACTGAGCGTAAATTTTCCGCGCGAGCGTCTCCGAAATCCCATCCACACGGGCGATTTGCTCGGCACTCGCGTTTTTCAATTGTTTCATCCCGCCAAAGTGCCGCAGTAGGCTCGCGCGACGCTTCGGTCCCACGCCCTCCAAGTCTTCCAATTGGGACGTTTGACGGGTCTTCGAGCGTTTGGCACGCATCCCCGTAATCGCAAACCGGTGCGCTTCGTCACGCACTTCGGCAATGAGCATTAAGGCGCGCGACATCGTCCCCAACACCAAGGGCTCACGGCGCACCCCATCGATTTCGGGAAAAACGAGCGTTTCGAGCCCCGTTTTACGCCCCTCCCCTTTGGCGACGCCCACGATCACCGAGAGGTCTAAGCCCATCTCGGAAAACACCTGACGGGCCATTTCGACTTGCCCCTTACCGCCGTCAACGAGCACGATCGTCGGCAGGCGCGCTTCCCCACGCGTCACGGGTTTGTAGCGACGCTCCAAGACTTGACGCATTGCCGCGTAGTCGTCGCCCGGTTCAATTCCGGTGATATTAAAGCGCCGGTAGAGCGAGGATTGCATACGACCCTCTTTATAGACCACACAGGAGGCTTGCGTCGCTTCGCCCTGGGTATGCGAAATGTCAAAGCATTCAATCGAAATCGTCAGCGGATCGCCCCCTTCGGGTTCGATCCCGAGCGCCTCAATTAACTCTTTGAGGCGGGTCATTTGGTTGCCTTCATCTTGCAAGTGCCGCAGAAGCGCCAACTTCGCCCCGTCGCGGGCCATCTCGAGCCAACGACGACGCGATTCACGCGGATCACTCACCACCGTCACGCGCCGTTCGGCCCGGGCGCTTAACCCCTCTTCGAGGCGCTCCACCCACGCGCGGCGCGCTTCTCCATCGAGCCCCTCGGCGTCCACGATCACCACGGTCGGGATCGGCACGTCTTCGTAGTGCTGCTCGATATAGGCTTCCAAAATGTCGGTGGCCTCCGGCATCGTGGCTTCGGCACGGGTCGCGATTTTCGGAAACACCGGGCGATCCCCTAAGTGGCGGCCCCCACGCACCATCGCGAGGTTCACACACGACACCCCGCCCGAAATCGCGCACGAGAGAATATCCGCGTCCACATCACCCCCGGTGGTTTCAATCACTTGACGCTCTTGTAAGGTCGTCAACGCAGCAATACGGTCGCGGTAAACGGCCGCCTCTTCAAAGGCCCAGCGCTCGGACGCCTCCAGCATTTTCGCGCGGTAGCGTTCGATCACCTCTTGGGTGCGGCCATCTAAAAAGTCAATCGCGCGCTCCACGTCCCGCGCATAGTCTTCCGTACTAATTTTCCCCACGCACGGGGCCGAGCAGCGACCAATTTGCCCTAAGAGACAGGCACGATCTCGGTTTTTAAAGACCGAATTCTCACAGGTACGCAGTCCAAAGACCTTTTGCATGATCTGAATCGAATCGCGTACGGCGCTCGCATTGGGATAGGGGCCAAAAAAGCGGGACGCCTTATCCACGCCCCCACGGTAGTAGGAGAGTCGTGGGAAGGTTTCGGGCCCGAGTTTGATATAGGGGTAACTCTTGTCGTCGCGAAAAAGAATGTTGTATTTGGGCGAGAGCGTCTTAATGAGGTTATTTTCCAGAAGTAACGCTTCGGCTTCGCTACGCGTCACGGTGGTTTCTAAGCGCGCAATTTGGCTCACCATAATGGCGATACGGGGCGACAAGCCATGCCCACGAAAGTAAGAGAGCACACGCTTTTTTAAGTCGCGCGCTTTCCCGACATAGAGGCACCGCCCGTCCCGGTCAAAATAACGATAGCACCCAGGCAGATTGGGGAGCGTTTTTAAGTCGTTCTCAAGTTTTGCGAGTAGCGCCCCGTCGTCTAAGGGCTCCTCGGGCAACATCACGACCAAGTCGTCGGTGCCCCTCGACGATCCCTCAGGCGTGGGGTCGTCCGTTGGCCCCCCCTTCGTCGTCATCGTCACTGCCGTCGCTTCGTCGTTCGTTCGTTGCATGCCGTCCTCACTATGACTGGGTTGACTCGGTTCGTGGGCAATCAGAGGCCCAAAATCTTCGCCTTTTCGCGATCAAATTCCTCTTGCGTCAAGATCCCTTTGTCGAGCAAATCCTTGAGCTGAATAAGTTGCGGGTACTTTTCCGTGATCGACATCGGTTTCACGGTGCTTGCCGTGTCCGCTTTACTGTCGGTCTTTGTCTCCGCTTTGACGTCGGCTTGCGTAGCGGTGTTGGCGGGCGCTGGCGTCTCCGCCTTGGTATCCGCCTTAGACTCCGCCTTCACATCGACCTTGGCATCCGTCTTGACCGCGTCTGCCGTTTTTCCGTTGGCCGCCTCGATCGCCTTGGCGGTAAGGCCCGCGTCCGCACGAATCTTGTTGCCCACTTCACGGACCAAATTCGTGAAAATCTGCTCGGAGCGCGTTTGCATGAGCGAACATTGCATCTGTGCGCCTAAGGGGGCCGTCACGGGCGTCAAAATTCCTAAGGTCGCGCCATTAATGAGCGTCATGCCAATCGTGCCCGCGTTCGCGCCATCAAAGGCCGCGCGAGAGTAAGCACTCACACTCGCCAATTTCTTTTTGGGATCAATCCCCGTGAAGTCCGCCACGACTTGGGCACTGTAGCCATTGACGCTCCCAAACTGAATGGTCGCGTCGACCGACACAAAGGCGGCACAGTCGGTGCATTCACTGCGATCCGAAATCGCCACGACTTGCGTGTAGTAGCTACGCAACTCCGCTAAGAAATTCTGGAATTCCCCTTCGGAGACAAGCGGGCACGAGGTTGTAGTGGTACCAGCGCTCGTCGTGGTGGTATTCGCGGTATTGGCGCTACTGCCACCGCTCGCCGTCATGCGCGTAAAGTGCGACGCATCTTTCATCATGACGCCCACTTTGACGACCTGCGGGTCGTTCGAGGCACGCACGGGCACATAACTGCTACTCGTGGTCGTGTCCGCCGTATCATCGGCACTCACACTCATACACCCCGTCAACACCGAAGCGACGAGGAGCGAAAGACTAAAAAGAAACGGTTTACGCATGATCAAACGTTAGAAAAAATCTCGCGAAAAAAGACGGGGCGCCATGGCCCTCAAGCACGGGCTCTTAGACAACCTAGGGCAACCACTGGCGTGCCCGAAGTGATCACTCACTTCCTTTGCGCCGAGCGTCTCGCTCGCCCCGAACACTGTGGGCTCCATTCTAGCGAGTTTTCCGTCCATCGAGGGTTTTCGCGCGAGCACGGTTACACGTTCCCAAGCTTAGGCTACAATGCGCTTTTCGGACACAACGTGAGCAATCGCGTTCGTCCTGGTCGCTCGTACGACGCTCCTATTGGTCTTTTCCCGCGAACAACCCCTATGGCGAACACACTCCCCTCCTCCCCTCTCCCCACTCCGTGCGCCCTTGCGCCGCTCACGCCCTACGGAGCGGTCGTTTTTTGTCGGGTGATCGATAACTTTGGGGATGCCGGGGTAGCTTGGGACTTTGTCACGCAACTGCGTGATTGGGGGCTGGCGCCCGTGCTCGTGATCGATCACCTTCCCACCTTGGCCGTGCTGGTGCCCAGCCTGAAGAGTGACGCGCCTCTCAACGACGTCGACGGCGTACGCATCCTTCAGTGGGACGCGTTTGAAGAGCAAGTCAACGCCGGGGACCTCTCTGCGATTGGGGGCGTCTGGCCGCGCTTAGTCGTTGAAACCTTTGGGTGTCGACTCCCGGACGCGGTCGAACGGGGCATGAACGATGGCCGCACGCGCCTCTGGGTCAATTTGGAATACCTCTCCGCGGAAGACTGGGTCGAAGGGTCACATAAACTCTGGGGGTTGGTGCCACAGTTGCCCATTAAAAAACTGTGGTTTTTCCCGGGCTTTACCGACAAAACGGGGGGGCTACTCTTTCTCGGGACACGCGACGAAGCACGTGGTCAACTCGCCCGCCTCGCGCACTTTGCACGTTTGGGACTCGATCCCAACCGCCCGACGTTATTTGTGTTCACCTACCCCGAAAATGATCTCGCGAGTTTACGTCAAGCGCTCGAGGCACTCCCCACGCCCCTCAATATTCTGCTTGCCTCCGGCAACGCCGGGGAGCGCTTAGCCGCGGGGCTCGCGAACTCAGCCCATCGGGTCGTGTTACTGCCGCCCCTTCCCCAAGACGCGTTTTTAAACGAGCATTTAGCCTTGGCTGATCTTGCGATTATCCGGGGGGAACACTCCTTTGCGTATGCTCAGACGATCGCGCTCCCCTTTATCTGGTCGATTTACCCGACGGAAGACTTTGCGCACGAAGTGAAGCTCGAGGCGTGGTTAGCGCGCTTAGTGACCGTCCTGCGCCAAGCGGGCGTCTCGGAGGCGGTCCTCACGGACTACTTGACGCTCTCGCGCCTCTGGGTGAGTCGTGTGGAACTCAAAAACGCCAACGAAGCCCAACGCCACTATCCGCGCACCTGCGACACGGAGGCCACTTGCCAGATGACCGCAGCCCTCACCCGACTCTTAGCGCCCGAAGCGCTTACCCAACTCACCGAGGGGTTCCGCGCCTGGGTCGCCGGGGTCTATGCGCGTGGCGGTTTGGTCGAAAACCTCTTAAAGGAAGTACCCTTGACGAGCGAGGAACGACGTGGCCTCACCGCACACCCCACCCCCACCTTTCACGGCTATCGGGCGGGCGAATGTCGTGGCGAAGCCCTGAATGGGGTCTCTGAGGATCACAAACCGCACGTTTCCTGACATTGCTTTGGGGCAAACTGAGCGAAAGTCCTTAAACTTTGGTAGAATCTTCGGCTATTAGATTTTTTTTGCCTCTTGCGCCCTATCCCATAACAGGGGCGCGAGACCAATCTCGCAACTCTGTCCATAAGGATATACGAATGAAAACCGCACAGGAACTTCGCCTCGGTAACGTGTTCATGGTTGATAACCAGCCCATGGTCGTGCTCAAGGCCGAATACTCGAAGGGTGGCCGTGGTGCTTCCACGGTGAAGATGAAGATGAAGAACCTTTTGACGAACGCCACCACGGAAACCGTTTTCCGCGCTGACGACAAGTTTGAAGACCTCATCCTCGAACGCAAGGAAGTGACCTACTCCTACTTTGCTGATCCGCACTATGTGTGGATGGACAGCGAATACAACCAGTACGACGTCGATGCCGACGTGATGGTTGACGCCCTCAAGTACCTCGAAGACGGTATGCCTGCCGAATGCGTGTTCTACGAAGGCCGTGCTATCTCGATCGAACTCCCGACGATGCTCGTTCGTGAAGTGGTTTACACGGAACCGGCCGTCAAGGGCGACACCTCGGGTAAGGTCATGAAGCCTGCTCGCCTCGCTACGAATTTCGAAATCTCCGTGCCTGCCTTCGTGGAAACGGGCGACAAGATCGAAATCGATACGCGTACCGACGAATACCGTAGCCGCGTTAAGTAATCCTTCGACGCTTAGGCTCGCTAAACCCGATGACGCCCAGATTGAGCGCATCGGGTTTTTTCATGCCCAACGCACGCTCACGTTGAGCAACACTCACGCACCACCCAACACAATACTCACGACACGCCCACGGCGCGCGGTGTACACTATCCGAGACAAAAACGACTCCGTTGGTTTCAACCGCTTTTCCTTCACCCGTTTGGACGCAATTATGGATATTCAAAAAGACAATCGCATGTATATGCAAATTGCGCTACTCACCTCGCGTCGTAGTTATGCGCGTCGCTTGAAAGTGGGTTGCGTGATCGTAAAAAACCACTCCATCATTTCCTTTGGCTGGAATGGGATGCCCACGGGGTACGATAACTGCTGCGAAATGGAAGGCGAGAACGGAGAGCACGTCACGCGTCCCGAAGTGCAGCACGCCGAACTCAATGCGATTGCGAAGTTGGCCGAAAACGGGTATTCGAGTAAAGGGGCGGCGATTTTTATTACCCACTCGCCCTGCATTCACTGTGCCCTCTTGATTCAAAAGTGTGGCATCACTGAGGTCTACTACCATAAGCTCTACCGTAGTGACGAAGGCTTACGGTTTTTACGCAACGCGGGCGTCAAAGTCGAGGCGCTCTCGGACGTCGAAGCGCCCTATTTGCCCGGCGAAACCTGGGATGAGGACGATGAACCCATCGTGCCACAACCTGTGGATCCGTTAAGCACCCTGGCCTAACACGCCGCCTGTGAACCCTCGTTTTACGTCTCCGAGACACTCGTCATGATTCTCGACGCCTTTTTGCATTCGCTCAATTGCGTAGCGATTTTGATTATTTTGGGGAGCGCGGGCTACATCACCGCGCACCTCGGTTGGTACGACGACAAGAGTTCGGCCTTAATTGCCAAACTCGTGACCTTTATGTCGCTACCCGCGTACCTCTTTTCGAGCGTGATGCAAAACCTCACCCACGATGAACTTTTGGGGCTGGTGCCACAACTCGTCGTGCCCTTTTGTTCCATTGCCACGGGGTTTTTATTGTCGCTCGTGATTGTGCGCTTTGGGCACATCAATGTCGTCCATAAAGGGATTTTCTCCTCGGCCTTTACCTGCAGCAACAACATGTTTATTGGGGTGCCGGTGGCGCTCGCCCTTTTTGGCGAAGAAGCCTTGATACCGACCCTCTTTTACTTTTTTGCCAACACTACCTTTTTCTGGACGATTGGGAACTTTTTGGAAGCGCGCGACGGGGCGCTCGCGACTCACGTCAAACCGCAACCCATTTTCTCGCTCGACACCCTTAAGCGAGTGTTTTCACCGCCCTTTTGTGGGTTTTTGCTCGCGATGTTCTTTGTGGCGATCGACTGGCGTCCGCCCGAATTTTTGATGACAAGTGCCAAATACATGGGCGGCATCACCTCCCCCTTGGCCTTGATCTTCATTGGGTTAATGCTCTACACGATTGGGATTCGCAACATCCGCTTTACGAACGACTTACTCTGGGTCTTTGCGGGGCGTTTTGTGATTTCCCCCTTAGTGTGTTTAGCGCTCTCGATTGTTTTCCCGATTTCGCCTCTCTTTGCCAAGGTGTATGTGATTCAGGCAGCGCTCCCCTGCATTACGCAGATTGCGGTGCTCGCCAAACACCACCACGCGGACGCAAAGTTTGCGACGACCTGTGTGGCGGGTACCACGTTGGGCTGCTTGGTGGCGCTCCCGATTTGGATGATTATCCTCACGACGTTAGGGCAACACTAAGTAGCGTTAAGCAAAAGGACGGCCTCTGGACCGTCCTTTTTGTTCGTGTGTCACCTTAGAAGAGACTGATATCAAAAAAGTCACCCTCCACATACAGTACCCGTTGGCCGTACTTGGACTCCAGCAGAAGTCCTTCGGGTCGATAGGCATAGTGATAGCCGTATCCTTGGCAAGTGATTTGATATTGGTCATCTAAAAAAATCCGACGATCCCAATCACATCCCTCAAAGGTATCTTTTTCAGGGATTTTTCCCTTATCCTGAAACCCTGTAATCGTGCCTTTCCAAAGCACTTTAGCCCCAGGATAGCGTTCGGAAATCCGATCGATATCGTAGTTCGATAAGATCGTACGCTGTAGTCCCGCTTCGAGCGTAGCGAGCATGATTTCCATGGCACTCATGGGTTGGGCAGTACTCAACAGTCCAATCGCTGCCAAGGCAAGGATGGTGGTTTTTCTCATGGTCTCTCCTTAAATGGGGCATCGGGACGAGGCCCTAAACGACCTGAGGCACCGTCCCACATCAAAACCACTCTATTTTACCAAAAACCACAAAACCTGTTTTCTAAGACAAAAAAGAAGGCCCACCACTCCTGCGAGCAATGGGCACTCTCACGCTGAGTTAGGCTTAGCGACGCAACACGCGTTCGGCTTCTAACCGCTCGGCCATATCAACCGACATGCAGACCTTGTCGACTGGCTGCAAGTAAGTCCCCAAGGACTTAAAGAGAATGATCGCCATCGGGATCCCCACGACCGAGCAAATGAGCCCAATGATCTGAAACAACGTCACGATCGTGAGTGGCAACCCAATAAAGGGCACATAAATAATCTTGATCAGGAACCCATAGGTCTTCCATAAGAGGTTCGGGTCATCATCGGGACGCAACGACCGATCCACCATACGGTTCGTAAAGGGCCCCATCAAAAAGCGGGCATATTGAATGAGCCCGAGACCGATCGGGGCTGCCACGACGGTGAGCACCAACACAGTACCGATCACAAAACTGATGGCCGCATTGAGAAAACCTAAAAAAGGAATGTGCCAGATAATATTGGCGATGGTACGCATAGGCGTCTCCTTCGGGTTGGGTGAGTCAATGAGTCGCGAGTGAGGCTATCCCTCATCGCGCTTTACTTACCAGCATAGAAAAAGCCCCTCAAGGCGTCAATGGGTTTATTGAAAAAATCTTTCAACACAATCTTTCGGAGTAATTCATCGATTTCAAAGGGTTACTGAGCCGTTGGCGTGTGGGCTCACTGACCCATCAGGGACGGGTACCAGGTGGGGCCCTCCCTGATTACCCCGTTTATCGATATTGCCGATAGGGTTGCACAATATAGAAAATCACCAGTGCCGTGAGGGCACCGAGTGTATCGGCGAGCATGTCTTTTTGCGCGTCCCAAATATCCCCTTGCGAACCCAAGAACGCGACCCCAGCGTCACCCCCTTCAATCACCGCATATTGCCACTCGATGATTTCGTAGGCTGCCGCAATACTCATCACGGAAAAAAGGCCAAAGAGTGCCGCCAGCGTTACGGTCCCCCAGCGTTTTTTCACCACAAGTTCGGCAATCGGGAAACTATAGAACCCAATGATAAAGTGCGCGACACGGTCAAAATGGTTTCGCCCTTCGCCTAACCAGGGCGCTAAGAGTTGACTTGCCCATTCAAAGGGCACGCGCTCAAACGTGTAGTGAGCGCCGATCGTGTGCAGAATAATCCAGCAACTCATGAGCACATAGGCCGTGAGACTCAAGCGAAATTTCACGCTCGAGAGTAACCAAATGGCGAAGACCCCAAACACGGGAATCATTTCTGCAATCCACACGTCGCGCGAATACGGTCCCCATCCTGACCACACCATGAGCGCACTCATGAGAATCGCGAGAACAAAAAGCGGTTTCGAGGAAGCCATGACAAACCTCATTGACTGAGAGAGAGTGAGCCGTCCGCGGGGTAGTGAGGGTTGGTTGCGCGCCTGTGGGTTGAACCACCCAAAGCGTGGGAGCCCGCGGATACTTTAATGAGAACGTTTAGTCTCATTCTACCTTGTCTCGCACGGAAACTGGCAAAAGCGAGCGTACACAAACGAGAACGGAGTCGCACGAAGGCATGATGCTCTCCTGTGCCACTCCGTTTCGTTCACGGCGATGCACGACTCGGGCTAAAGGCCCCGTTCTTCGCGGGCCTGTTTCCCTGCCTTCTCAAAGGCTTCTTTACGCAAAATCACTTCCGCGAAGATTTCGTCCAAGTCGTCCAGGGCATCCGCCAACTCGTCGATCTCTTCCCGATCCGCTTCGATCTCTTCCAAGTACTCCATTTCGCCCTCAATGTTGTTGCGCTTGAGGGCCATGGTTTCGAGGGCACGTTCGAAGTCTTCGGTCGTAAGCGCCTCAAAGGGGGCATCTAAGACCGGAATATACGCGCGCTGTGAGGATTTGCCGTTCGTCGTGCCTGGTTGACTTTGCCAGGCTTTGCCCATTTCGTTTAACCCGCGGGGATCCCATTCGGGATAATCCGCGTGCGTAAAGGGACCGTCCTCGTCTTGCGACGAAGCAGGGGTCTTGGCAGGGGCTTGGCTTGTCCCACTGAGGCGTTCAAACCCCGCTCGGCTTTGCGCAAACTGCGCCTCCAACTGACGCTCCGCTTCCGTATCGGCATCATCACGCAAAATGTCGGGATCATCAATCGTCGTTTTTTCGTCCCATTCGCTATTGACTTCCGACTGCAAGCGCTCTTGATGCGCCTTCGCTTCAGCCTCAAACTGCGCGTCTTTTTCGAGGAACCGTTTCAGCGCTTCGAGTTCTTCGGTGAGCGACACGCGCTCCATCGCAGGCACCTCATCGTGCTGGAACACGGGGGCTAAGCGAGGGACCTCGCCAGCGGAGCTTTGCGAATAGGCTTCTTGGAACGGATCCGGGGCAAAACTCATCGCCTCGGGCGTTTCGTTCACGGCAGTATCCGAGGCTGCTCTCGCATCGCGCTCCGTCGAAACTTCAGGCGTACCTTGGGTTCCATCCCTGGTCGCTTTCGCGTCGTCTCTCTTCTGGGCGTCCAGGTCATCCGTGTCCGCCTCCGTGTCAGCCGTCTCGTCCGCAAACCACGCGTCCGACGTTGGTGGGGTGAGCACCACGGGCTCATCCACCTCGCCCGCCATATCGGCTTCAGTGAGCGGTGCGCTTAACACTTCATGGGGTTTGACGGCAGGCAACGTCGCGGGCATGGGAGCTGCGGACACGATCGTGGACGGGACAGGGGCAGCGCTCGCATCGGCCTCTTCAGGCTCGCTGACCAGATCCCCTAACGCACTCGCTAAGGGTTGCGCGTTCTGGATGCGCGGGTCAGACTCGGTGCGTGGATTCAAGGGCGTAGGGTTTAACAGCAGGGTTAACTCCATTTCGCCTAACGCAAGGGGTCCCTCTTCCGCCGCCAAGCGGAGGACTTGACCCGTCTCGACATTTTTCAGCAATACGGAGCCCGAAGGCAAAATGACGGTAAAACGGGCCATGAATCGACTCCCGAAGATGGTTACTCGGTCGAGCACCGGGCAACGACGCCCGAGGCTCGGCGTATAGCAAAGCATTGCCCCACCTAGGGCGCACACGCATGCATTAAAGGAAAGTCTAGCGAAGCCGGGAGCGAGTTTCAATAGCGCTTAACACGGAGTTTCATCTTCGGGAATTACCCCTAGTCCCTCTTTTTGCTAAGATTAGCGTAATGCTTTCGACGTAGACTAGCAGAGAGAGACGAAGAAAACCCTCACGGCCCTCCCCAAGCGCAACTTTTTTGCCGTGAGCGTTGTTCATCGCGACAGGAACCATCGGTGCCCCCGTGGGGCCCTTAGAGGAGTGTTCAATATGTTTACCTTCTTTACGATTGTCTTTGGACTGGTGTGGGCCGGGGTCTCCCTGTTGCTCCTCTTTAAGGTATGGGACAAGATTGGGCCCATCGTGCTCAATGTGTCCAAAAACCATATCGTGCAAGGGGCCGCCATGGTCATCACGTTCTTGGTGATCTGGGGGATTCCGATGCGTCTGTGGTTTAAGCTCTTTGGCTAAAGCCCCCCGAATCGTTTACCTGCTAACTCCTGTGTAGCGTACGCTCTTTGCTTGTCTAGACAAGAAGCGTACGCTTTTTTTGCGCGCCCAAATAACAAAGCCCTTCGTCCGAAGCGGATCGAAGGGCTTTATTGTGTGGCGAGGAAAGCCAACGGGTTATTTGAGCGTGTCGATCACGATCTTCACACCCTTGGCACCCACTTCAACGGGTTGCGCTAATTCGCCTTCTAAGTCACCGGCCTGGGCCATGAAGTTCCCCGAAGAGGACAGTCGGGCACCGACAATGACGGTTTTCTCATCCGACAAATGACGTTTGCCGGTCGCCATCATCATGTTGTCCTGAAGGTCAAACGTGTAGGGCAATTCCGCGGCGGTCACTTTCAAAAACGCCACCGGCATCTTAGAGCCAGCCACGGGGCGGGCGTAAATAAAGACCGTATCGGTGGGCTTGACGCGATCCTTAAAGTTCGCGCTCACTTCAACCGTCCCCTGAATCGAGGCGACGGGGCCCGGCTGCACCGTTGGCACCGGAGCGCTCGACGCCGTCGGGGCTTGCCCCTCAGAAGCGTTCGTTGCTGGGCTTGCCTTCGCACGGCTCGTGCCCATCTTGTCGTTCACACCCCCTAAGCGCTTGGCTTCATTGATGTTCGACTGAATCTGTTCACGATCCGGGAAGTCGGGCGGCACCACTTCTAAGAGGTGTTCCCACAAGCGGGCAGCGTCCGCGTAGCGCTCTTTATCCCAGTTGTGGATGGCGAGCAACGCCAAGGCCTTCCACTGATTCGGATCGAGTCGCAGAGCTTCATTTAAGAGGTCTTCGACTTCTTTGGTAATGACCTTACCGTTAGCGGCCGCTAACATATCGGCCATATCGGCCACGATGTCGGCGTTATCCGGAATCTGCTTATTCAAGTCCTTCAGGGCGTTATACGCTTCATCAAAGCGGTTCACGCTCGCGTAGGTACGCGCCAAGAGGTAGAGCGTATTCAAGTCGTTGGGATTTTCTTTCAAACGCGCTTGCAGTTGCGTAATGGCTTCCTGCATTTCGGCTTGACTGTGACCCATACCGCCTTCCTGCTGTTGGCGCTGTGAGTTGACCATCTTCAAGAAGTCTTCGTCCATCGCCGAGTAGCGACCGAGCATTAAGTAGCCCGAGACGGTAATCGCGGGAATGGCAATCGCCGAGACGACCGCCAAGACTTTACCTAACTGACCCGAGGAGTCCGTTTTGGCTTTTTCTTGGGCACGCGTTTCTTCGAGCACGCGGTGTTCGAGCTCTTGACGGCTTTCTTCGTACTCGTCCTGATCGATGCGACCGGCTTCACGGTCTTTTTCTAAGTCGGCGGCCTGTTGACGCAAAATCGCAAGCACGGCTTCACGGCGTTCTGCCCCGCTCATCCCATCGGCGGCTTTACCGCGCCAGAGCGGAATGAAGACAAAGAGAATCGCCAAGAGGCTCATGACGACACAGATAATAACGAAAGTCGTCAGCATGACTTAGCCCTCCTTGTCGCCCGAGAGCATCGCCTGGGCTTTCGCCTTTTCTTCGCTCGTCAAGGGCTGCTGGGTTTGTGCGAGCGCCGCTTTACGACGACGCAAGTTCACGATAAAGGCCCCTAAGCCAATCAAAAAGAGGGCCACGGGTCCTAACCACAAAATGTAGGTCGTTGACTTAAAGGGCGGACGATAGAGCACGAAGTCCCCATAGCGTTCCACCATAAAGTCCACAATTTCTTTATTGGTCTTACCGGCTTTGACCTGTTCGATCACTTGGTTACGAAGGTCCACGGCCAATTCCGCGTTACTTTCGGCAATCGACTGGTTCTGGCACACGAGGCAGCGTAACTGCTCGGAGACTTCCACCACGCGTTGGTGCGCAATCGGGTCAAAGGCCGTGGGCGCTGCTTCTTTCGCGGCCCAGACGCCCGCGCTCGCGGAGATCATCGCGACCCCCAGCATTAAGGGTAAAAGAATGCGTCGCATTATTCCGCCTCCAATTGCGCCAGTAACGGCTGAATCTGTTCGTTCCAGAGTTCCGGCGTCAAGGGATAACTCACCTTGGCACGGATCACGCCTTTTTTGTCCACCACAAAGGTTTCGGGCACGCCCGTTACCCCTAAATCGATCGTGGCACTCGCTTTGGGTTCAAAGACCGCGATGTCGTAGGGGTTGCCCGCTTGGCGCAACCACTGTTCCGCAGCGGACGTTTGGTCACGGTAGAGTAAGCCCACGATCGGGTTCTTTAAGCCTTTGCGCTTTAAGTCAACCATAAAGGGGTGCTCTTGCTTACAAGGCACGCACCACGTGGCCCAGACGTTTAATAACCAGACCTTACCCGACATCGCCTTCGGGTCAAAATTCTTCTCTTTATCAAAGAGAAGCGGCAACTGCCATTCGGGCATCGGTTTATTGATTAACACCGAGGGGAGCGTGCGCGGATCCAAGAAGAGCCCCTTATAGAGGAACCCCGAGAGGACCAGAAACACCGCAAACGGTATTAAAAACTTCAGATTGAATAACGATTTCTTTTGTTCCATCTTGCTCTCTCCAAAAGGGGAAAGGGGGTTTTCGGCGGGTCCCCTTCCCCTTTGAGCTCATTTGAGGGGTCTGCAGCGCTTTAGGCCGCTACGGTCTCACGCGCTTTCGCTTTACGGCGATAGCGACGGTCCGTGGCTGCCCAGACACCACCGAAGGCCATGATCAAGCAACCAAACCAAATCCACGTCACAAAGGGCTTGCTGTAGGCACGCACAACCCAACCACCGTCGGAGGTGGGCGCCCCCAAACTCACGTACACGTCGCCCGTGATCGAGTGACGGATGGCCGCTTCGGTCATCGGCATCGAGTGCGAGCTAAAGTACTTACGCTTTTCTGGGTACAAGTTCTGAACGAACTTACCGTTACGCTCTAAGGTGAAGTGACCACGATCTGCGGTGTAGTTGGGGCCCTTTTCGTTGGTAATTTCTTTCAACGTGAAGGTGTACCCATCGACCGTCACCTGTTCACCCGGGAACATGTGTACGTCGCGTTCCGAGGAGTAGCCTTTCACTAACGCCACCCCAATGATGAAGACCGCCACACCGACGTGCGCAATCTGCATCCCCCAGTAAGCGCGGGGCTGGTTAAAGAGCTTCGTGAATAACCCCCCCTTGGCGTTACGGATCTGCTGACGGAACCCTTCCACAACGCTCGTGATCACGAAGATCGCAGCGGTGATCCCCACAAAGACCCAAGCACCCAATTCACCCATCAAGTAGGGAATCGCGATACCCGCGACGACGGAGACCGCCGCGCACCAAGCGACCGTCTTCATCAACGCGACTGGATCGGCAGACTTCCAGCGAGCGAGTGGCCCTAAACCAATCAAGAAAACGAGCGGAATCATCAAGGGACCAAAGACCGCATCAAAGTACGGGGGCCCCACCGAGATCTTGCCTGCATTCAAGGCGTCTAAGAACAAGGGGTAGAGCGTCCCTAAGAGGACCGCGCCCATGGCGACCACTAAGAGCACGTTATTGACAAGCAACATCGATTCACGCGAAATGAGACCGAAGTTCCCGCCCAAGCCCACGGTCGGGGCACGCCAGGCAAAGAGTAAGAACGAGAGCCCAATGACGATGATTAAGAAGGCGAGAATGAAGATCCCGCGCTCTGGGTCGCTCGCGAAGGCGTGCACCGACGTCAACACGCCCGAACGCACCAAGAACGTTCCCAAGAGCGACAAACTAAACGTCAAAATCGCTAAGAGCACCGTCCAAATGCGGAAGCAACCACGCTTTTCGGTCACGGCCAAGGAGTGCATTAAGGCCGTCCCCGTTAACCAGGGCATAAAGGAGGAGTTTTCCACCGGGTCCCAGAACCACCAGCCACCCCAGCCGAGTTCGTAGTACGCCCAGTAGGAGCCCAACGCGATCCCTAAGGTCAGGAGCACCCACGCGGCCGTCGTCCAGGGGCGCATCCAGCGGGCCCACGCGGCGTCTAAACGACCCGAGATGAGCGCAGCGATGGAGAACGCAAACGGCACCGAGAAGCCCACATAGCCTAAGTAAAGGAGCGGCGGATGGAATACCATCCCCGGGTCCTGCAACAAGGGATTCAAGTCCGCGCCTTCCGCGGGGGCCGGGAATAAGCGCAAGAACGGATCCGAGGTGAGCAGCATAAAGAGTAAAAAGCCCGTGCCCACCAAGCCCATCGTGGCGACCACACGGGCCACCATTTCGCTCGGCAAGCGACGCGCTGCCATACTTAACGCCGCACCCCACCAAGAAAGCGTCACGGTCCAGAAGAGGATCGAGCCTTCATGGCTACCCCAGGTCGCGGCCACTTTGTAGTACCACGGCAGGAGCGAATTGGAATTGTTGGCAACGTTTAAGACGGTAAAGTCTGAGGCATAAAACGAGTACGCCAAGCACCCGATGGCAATCGTGCCAAAGAGCGCATTAGCGAGTGCTGCGGGGCGAGCAACCGCCATTAAGGCGTCGTTACCCTTGAGCGCACCAATCATCGGGAAGATCCCTTGAATGAGGCTCAACGCGAGGCACAGAATTAAGGCAAAGTGACCAATCTCAGGAATCACTTTAATTCTCCAGAGTGTTGAGGTGTTGTTGTCGTTTGTGTGCTGCTCGTCTCTGGTGGGGGGCCGATTAGGACCCGTCCACGACAAGCGACCGTACACATAAACGTACTCGCCACGCTTCCCCTAAAGGGGTGGGGTGCACCCGTGGTTTCCGGTGGCGAGGGGGTGTAAAACAGGTTAGCAGAGGGTTCACTCAACCGACATTAGGGGTGGTTAGCAGGCATCTTCGCCCCCGGGGGCATATCCCCGTGAACGTTATGCGCCTTTTCCACGCCCTTCTTATGCGCGTCCTCTAAGGCCTTCGCGGCTTCGGGCGGCATGTAGTTTTCGTCGTGCTTGGCTAACACTTCACTCGCCGTAAACAGGCCCTTATCGTCCAACTTCCCTAAGGCCACCACGCCCTGGCCTTCCGCAAAGAGGTCAGGAAGGATGCCCTTATATTGCACGGGGACCAATTTGGCCGTATCCGAAATCTTGAATTGCACCGTGACGCCGTCGGCGAGACGCTTCACGGAGCCCGGCTCCACCACGCCCCCGAGTCGGAACGTACGCCCTTGCGGGGCTTCGTTAGCGGCGACTTGGCTCGGCGAGAAGAAAAAGACCAAATTATCGTTAAAGGCTTGCAGAGCCATAAAGGCCCCCACCCCAACGATAGCAACGGCAGCGCCAATTAAGGCAAACTTTTTGGTTTTTGAGTTCATAGTCTAGATCTCCATTGTCGCTTTGGAGGCGCGGGCTTCACGCAACAAACGCTGACAGATGCGTTTGCGACGCGCACGCAAGGAAAAAATTTCATAGATCACGGCAATCGTGAGCGCACTGTAGGCGCTCCAGACGTAGTAGCCATGACCACCCATATGAAAGAAATCCGAAACTGAGTTCCACATTACAGAGTACCCTCCAGTGCTGCTTCTTTAGTCCAATCTTCACGACGTTCACGCTCGAGAATAATGGAGCGCGAGCGTGCGAGCACGACACCGATCCCATAGCAGGTGCCCGCACAAACCATCGTCAGTAACGCGTAGAGCATCGTCGGGGCCATCGAGGTCCCTTTACTCGTGATACTTGCCCCTTGGTGCAACGTGTTCCACCACTGAACCGAGAAGTAAATGATCGGGACATTCACCACGCCCACCAAGCTAATCACCGACGAGGCACGGTCCGCACGGCGCGGATCTTCGATCGCGGCGTGAAGCGCAATAAAGCCCAAATACAAGAAAAAGAGAATTAATTCGGAGGTTAAACGCGCGTCCCAGACCCAGTACGTGCCCCAAGTCGGACGTCCCCAGAAGGAGCCGCAGAATAAGCACACGAAAGCAAAGAGTGCCCCCGTGGGTGCCATCGCTTGCGCGAGAATAAAGCTCATCTTGGAGTTACGCAAGAGGCCAATCGCGGAAAAGACCGCCATCAGTACGTACAAGAACATCGAGAGCCAGGCGGCCGCGACGTGAATAAACATGATGCGGTACGAGTTACCCTGACGGAAATCGATCGGGGCCTCAAAAAAGCCAATATAAAAGCCCAATACGAATAGCACAAAGGCGAGTCCTAACATAAAGGGGGCAATCTTGCCCGCTTTACGGTAAAAGACTTGGGGTTCAAATAATCGCATCGAAGAGCTCTCCTACGATAGTAAGTGTGAGTGAGGGGGACAACGGGCCCAACGTTCTCTGGGGTTGGTTTATTAGTTTTCCGCAATACGTAGCGCCGCCGCAATCGCCATGGGCGACAAGGCAGCACTGGCGAGCGTCAGACCACAAACAATCATAAAGTGCGGGGTCGGTGACATCGCAATCGCGACCGCTTGGCTCGCCCCCGCGCCAAAAATCAGTACCGGAATATACAGGGGCAGTACGAGCAAACTCGTTAACACCCCACCACTACGAAGCCCCAAGGTGAGCGCCGCCCCGACGCCCCCAATAAAGGAGAGCACGGGGGTCCCTAAAAAGAGACTCGCCACCATCACCAAGGTTTGCTCGGTGGATAAATCAAACATCACGCCAAAGACCGTGGCAAAGACCGTCATCGGGACGCCCGTCACGAGCCAGTGCGCCAACACTTTGGCAATCACAATAATCGGTAAGGGTTCGGCCGCGACGAGCATCTGCTCTAAGGTGCCGTCCGCGTAGTCGGCCGCAAACATGCGTGGCAGCGACAGGAGGGCCGCCAAGAGCGCAGCCACCCACACGACCCCCGGGGCCATGGCACGCAGCGTGTTACTTTCGGCCCCGACGCCCAACGGCACCAAGGTCACCACGACCGCAAAAAAGAAAATCACCTGCGCCAAATCCGCTTTGCGGCGAAGCGCCAACATCAGGTCGCGCCGAAGAATCGTACGAAAGAGTTTCCACATCGTCTTCGTCTCCCTTAGTGTGCCGCGTCGTTTTCGGCTTCAAGCGCGGCGGCGTTATCCAACGCTTTTTCGACCGCACTACGCTTCTTGGGCGCCCAACGTTCCGGTTCAATCACGAGTTTTTCACCTGCCGACAAAGGCACCTCTTGGTGCGTGACGAGCATCACGATGCCGCCTTGCGCCACGTGCTCCCCGATCAAATCGGCTAAGCGTGCCACGCCTTTGACGTCCAAGGCCGTAAAGGGTTCGTCTAAGACCCAGAGCGTGACCGAACTCGCTAACCACAGGCGAGCCAAGGCCACACGGCGACGCTGCCCCTGCGAGAGTTGTCCCGCGGGCACATCAATGTAGTCCGAGAGCCCGACCGCATCAAGCGCATCGAGAGCCTGCGCTTCGGAGACTTCTAAGGAGGCCACTTCGGCATTGATGAGTACGTTTTCTAAGACCGACAAGTCGTCTTTGACCCCGTTACGGTGGCCAATGTAGCAGAGCTCTTTCCAGAAATCTTGGGCGGCTTTGTGAACCGGGATCCCACGCCAGGTGATGTCCCCTTCTAAGGGTCGCATCAGACCGGTCATCAAGCGCAAAAGCGTTGTCTTACCGGCTCCGTTGGAGCCCGCAATGCGCACCAGCGTGCCCGGACGAACCGAGAAGTTCATCCCTTTAAACAGTACGCGTTCACCACGCTCACAGGTGAGCGATCGAACGTCGAGAATGGGGTCTGTCATCGTGTCTACTTTCCTGAGCTGCTTGGAAGCGCGTGAAAGGATAGGGTTCTCCGCCTTTTGGATGGGTCCCACTAGGCGAACTTATTGTGTGAGTTTAGGTAGAATGGATTAAGGCAATCTTATAGAGGGGGATAACTCCTAGGTAAGGTAAACCCCTAGAGCGCTCGTGCACTTTCTTGATAAATCGCGCCTTTGGGGGGTGTAGCGCCCCTACGATTGATTATGTAAATCAGGCCAAAAGGAAAACACTTAAGCTTAAGTTCAGCTTTTTGACTGCTTTTGCGCCCCACCCTTCCCCTCGGGAGGCGTATCCTCCGCGCGTCCCTACCCCCCAACCAGACGTGCTTTCGAGTAAAATCGAAGCTTTACAGAACGTGACGCACGTGCGCCACTCGCGTTTACATTGCTTTCGAGAGGTTTTATGCGACAGACGGCTTTCGTCCCCTTCGTTTTGGGAGTTGCCCTCATTTCGGGGTGCTCGAGTATGAGTGGGGTCACCAATACCTTTTTTCACGATCAGAGCATCACCAACATTGTGGGCGAAGTCTGGGAAGTGAAAACCACACGTCCCGTGCCCGTGCGCGCCTCGACGATCACGGACTTCTTAATGGAACGCGCGAGCCATCACTGTGAGGCCCGCAAACTCGTGATGTTACCGGTGCGTGGCCACGTGAAAGCCGACGGTACCGAAGGGCGACTCGAATTCCGTTGCCAGCAGCCCCTGAACTACCAATCCGAATATAAGGGCTTATCGGCCGTCTTCAATATCGGCGACGATGAGGACGAGAAGAAAGCCAAGCGCTAAGCGTGGGCGACGCACACCCCGCAAACAGGCCGTGAGGATTACCCTCGCGGCTTTTTTCAGGGCGAAAAAAAAGCCCGCAGTTAAAAAACTACGGGCCAACCCTCATATTTAGACTCAACCTATGGTAGGAGACTCACAACAAAACCGCGTTGGGCTTCGTTGTGATTACACTGTAACCGAGGACACCCTCCCGAGGTATGTCGAAAATTCGGGTAAATGTAACAACGCTTTTCGATTAAGTCCGTGATATTTTTACGTTTTTTCGGCATCCCCCGTCCGACTGCTCAAGAGCGCTTCTAGGTAAAACTACCTAAAAGACTGCGTGGGCGCGCGATTGCGCTCGGTCGCACTCACCGACGTGAACCGTTCGGATCGGCGTTGGGCGAGCTTCCCCTCGGGTAAACCCGAGTTGAGTAAGACATAAATCTTTGCATTTGACACGGTTCGATGCCTCCGTGCGCCCCCCTCGACGTCTTGTCGCCCCAAAAATGAAAACGGCACTGGTTCTAAGATACCAAGTGCCGTTTTGGCCTCACACGCGACGTGTGACTTATTGGGCGTCGCTTGTCGCGGTTTTACCCGGGATCGGGCGATAGGCGCACATCAATTCCGCGTCGCACACGACCTTACCGTCCACCGTCGCCACGACTTCGAAAATCCCCACGCCCATTTTTTGGCGTAAGAATTTGCCTTTGATTTCCATCGTGTCGCCAGGCTGCACGACGCGCTTAAAGCGGGCCTTATTGATGCCGGCGAAGTAAAAGAGCGAATTCTTTCGATCCGCCCCTTCGGGTAAGCGGGTGAGCGCCACGATCGCACAGGTCTGCGCCATCGCTTCGACAATCAACACCCCTGGCATCACCGGCACGTCGGGGAAATGCCCCGTAAATTGCGGTTCGTTCACCGTGACGTTTTTACGCACCACGACTTCGCCCGCTTCCACATCCAGACTCAATACGCGGTCAATCAGCAAAAACGGAAAACGGTGCGGCAGTAACGCCATGATGTCCTGAATCTCGAGGGTAGTTGTCGCCATGTCTACTATGTCCTAAAGGCTAAAAAAACTGTTTGGGGTCAACGGAGTGAAGCTTACCCCGTTTTGAGCTTGGAGGGATTGTACGCTCAAGGGACTCATCCCTTGGGATGAGTTTTTATCCCTTTTTTGAGCGCGTCGTCCCCCCGCGCCACGCATCAATCGTTGGCTTTTTCCGTATCGGCCTTCGCCAACAGTGCTTCCAATTCGGCCACGCGGGCCGTGAGCGCTTTCACGTCTTTACGCAATTGCGGCAAACGCGTCACCATCGCGGTCGTTAACTGGAAGTCGCGCCCGTCCATGGCCGGGAAAAAGCCCGTCTTTTGCATGGGCTCAGGGCCCCACTGCGTGATCACGGTGGCCGGCCCCACGATCGATTGCGCTGGAATATCAATGTGGCCGTTAATCATCGCGGCGCCGCCCACCATCGTATGGTCCCCGACCGAGGTGCTCCCTGCAATCCCCACGCAGGCAGCCATCACGACGTGCTCGCCGATGCGGTCATTGTGGGCAATCTGAATTTGGTTATCAAGTTTCGTGCCTTTGCCCACGATCGTATCTTCGAGGGCGCCACGGTCGACCGTGGTATTGGCGCCAATTTCCACATCGTCTTCAATCACGACGCGGCCCACCTGCGGGATTTTCACCCATTCGCCCATAAAGGGAGCAAAGCCAAACCCGTCGCCCCCGATGATGGCACCGGGTTGGAAAATGCAACGGTTGCCCACCACACACTCGCGCTCAATCACGACGTTGGGGTAAAGAATGCAATCTTCCCCAATGACGGCATCGCGTCCGACGACGGCACCTGGGTAGACATGCGTGCCACGCCCAATGCGGGCACCCGCTTCGACCACGGCGAGCGCATCAATGCGTGCCTCGGGGTGCACCGTGGCGGTTGCGTCAACGGCGGCTTTCGGGTCAATCCCGGCGGGATGCGTCACGTTAAAGAAACATTGGCTCGCGAACGCAAAAAACGCGTACGGGTTGTCGCACAGCAGCACACGTCGCGCGGGCGTTTGTGTACCAAAGAGCGGTTCGACGTCCTTGGGACGGACCACCAACACGGAGGCCTGGCTCGCTTTCATCGCGTCGGCGTACTGGGGTTTCGTCATAAAGGCGATATCGCCTTCGCCCGCTTTATCGGGCGACATAAAGCGCGTGACGCGCACATCGTCCCCTAAGAGCGTCATCGTGAGGCGTTGACCACTTAAGTGGCGTACCGTGTCAATGAGTTCCGTTAAAGCAAAGGACGTGGTAGTGGGCATGAGTGTGATCCTAATGAAAATGTTCGTCTGAGGGTGTCGTGAGGAGTGCGGTGGGTAGGCAAAATGCAAACGGGGCTCATGCTTAGGCCGAGCCCTCGTCACACGCACGTCGGAAACAGTCCGTTCCTCTCGGGCACCTTACTTTTTCTGTGCGGGCGGCAAATGCCGATCGAGTTCGTCGATTACGCGCTGCGTTAAATCGACGCGGTTACTCGCGTAAAAGTACTCAAAGAGCACCAAGTCAAAGTGTTCTTTTTCAGCAATCGACTTAATGACTTCGGCAGCACGGCTCTGTAAGAGCTGCACTTCTTCGATACGACGCTGATTGAATTCGTCGCGCGCTTCGCGGCTACGACGCGTCACATCGCGTTCCATTTCGGCCAATTCGCGGCGTTCGGTTAAGCGTTCGGTTTCACTCATCGAACTCGACTTGCTTTCAAACGTTTCCAGGCGTTGTTTAAACCGCTTCGTGAGGCCGTCCACTTCGTCCTGGCGGCGTTTGGCTTCTTCGTTTAATCGATCGCTGGCGATCGCGGCCGAGCGGGTATCACGCAAAATACGTTCCATACTCACGACCCCAATGCGCAGTTCGTCCGCCGAGGCGGGGGTTGTGAACGTACTCGCTAGGAGCACCGAGGTCAGCACGAACGCCATTTTTTTCAGCATATTGCTCTCCCTAAAGTATGGGGCGGGACACCCTAAATCGGTATCCCGCCCCCCAATGAGTGTTTCGCTTATTGTAGACGCTTTTGGGCGTTTCGCCAAAAGCGTTTACGTTGCGTAGCGTTTTTGTCCGTCGGGTTGTCCTTCGTTTAGAAGCCCGTACCGATCTGGAACTGGAAGCGCTGCGTTTCGTCGCCTTCGACCTTCTTCAAGGGGTAGGCAATCGAGAACTTCAAGGGCCCTAAGGGCGAGATCCACGCGATACCAATACCGGTCGAGACGCGCAAATCGTTGAAGTCGATATCTTGACGTTCGTAACGCATCGTCCCGTCGGACTGACGGATCCCTTCGTAACCCCACGCGTAGCCCGTATCCAAGAACGTGAAGATACGCAACGTGCGGTCACCGCCCGGCAACGGCGCCAAGAGTTCGATACTCGCATTCATCATGCGGTCGCCCCCGAGGTAGCTGTTGGAGTTGCGGTAGTTACCCGGATCGCGTTCCGAGGGCCCCAAGGAGCCCGACTCGAACCCACGCACGGAACCAATACCGCCCACGTAGAAGTTCTTAAAGAACGGGAACATGTCGGTCTTGCCGTACACGTCGCCATAACCCACCTGACCGTTAAAGGCCAAGGTGAAGGTCTTGGTGATCGGCCAGAACTGTTGATACTGGTACGTGAACTTATAGTATTCAATATCGAGACCCGGTAAGCCGATTTCACCGTTTAAGCGCTGATAGACCCCACGGTTCGGTGCCAGAGCGCTGTCACGCGAGTCACGTGCCCACCCAATGGTGGCGGCAACCGACATCGGATTTTCACCAAACTTGTCCACGTAGGTCTTATAGCGTTGCGGCGAATTGTCGTTCACGCTCACCTTGGTGGATTCCACACGTCCACCTAAGAAGACGCGGTCGTATTCGGTAAACGGAATCCCAAAGGAGAGGCCCGCAGCACGGGTTTCGTACTTCACGTCGGCCACGTCCAACTTATCCAAGTCAACGCGACGATCCGAGAAGTCCCACGAGCGCGAAATGCCCGTCGGGGTAATGTAGGGTTCGGTAATGCCGACCGCGTAGGTACGCTGCGACTTCGAGGTGTTTAAGTCGACCGACAAGGATTTACCGGTACCAAAGAGGTTATTCTGCGCGAAGCCCCCCGACAACACGATCCCTTCGGAGGTGGAGTACCCGGCCCCTAAGGAGACCGAACCCGTGGCGCGTTCTTGCACCTTCACGTCCAAGTCAACTTGGTCGCGGGTCCCCGCCACCGGCGTAGGTTCTGCCGTCACGGATTCAAAGAACCCTAAGCGGTCAATACGGTCACGCGACACTTTCACCTTGTCGCTATCGAACCAGGCGGCTTCGTACTGACGCACTTCACGACGAATCACTTCGTCCTTGGTGCGGTTATTCCCCGAAATATTCACACGACGCACGTAAGCGCGACGACCCGGGTCGACCGTGTAGACGACGTTCACCGTATGGTCATCCTTGTTCGTCATCGGGTTCGGGGTCACTTGGCTAAACGCGTAACCCAAAGTTGAGAGACGATCCTTGATCTTTTCCGAAATCGCGTTCACTTCGCTCGCGTTATAGGTGCTCCCCGTCTTTAAGTCGACGAGCGGATTAAACGTATCGTCTAACCCTAAGAGGTCACCTTGGAGTTTCGCGCCCGCAATCTTATAGGGTTCGCCTTCGGTCATGTTGATCGTGACGTACACGTCGGAGCGGTTCGGCGAAATCGATACCTGAACGGAGTCAAACTTGAAGTCCAAGTAACCCGCATCCAAGTAGTGCGAACGAATCGTTTCTAAGTCTGCGGCTAACTTTTCACGCGAATAGAGGTCACGCTTGGTGTACCAGCTAAACCAGTTGGGGGTGCCCAACTGCATCAAGTCTAAGAGATCATCGTCGTCGTAGACTTTGTTACCCACAAAGCGGATCTGCGAGATCGAGCTCGCTTTGCCTTCGTCGACATTAATCGTGATCCCCACGCGGTTACGTTCCAAGGGGGTGGCGGTCGTCTTGACGCTCACGCCATAGTAACCACGAGCCAAATACTGGCGACGCAATTCCTGGTCGGCACGGTCCAAGGTCGACTGGTCAAAAATGCGCCCTTCGGCTAAGCCCACATCGCGTAAGCTCTTTTCCACGGCCGCTTTATCAAAAACCTTAATCCCGTGACTCGCAATCGAGGCCACGGCAGGACGTTCCACCAAGTGCACCACGACGACGTTGCCTTCTTGAGTCAGGTTCACATCCTTAAAGAGGCCCGAGCGATAGAGCATACGAATCGCACGCGTCCCTTTGTCCGCCGTGTATTCGTCGCCCACGCGGAAGGGCAAGTGCGAAAACACCGTGCCCGGTTCCGTACGTTGGATCCCTTCGACACGAATATCGGAAATCGTAAAGGCCCAAGCCCCTTGGGCAAACACCATGGCAGAGAGTACGCCTGCTGCCACTTTACTCAGATTGTGCTTCAAAATTGTCTCTCTCAGATAGGTTGTTATGCACTGTTTTGAGTGGGTGTCCGTCGCGCCACAGCGTGCGCCTCGAGCACACCCAACAGCGGGTGCCTAAACACCGATGACGTTGGGCACACAGGTTTGACGCCACAAACATCATCAGAGATACGTCCACACGTACGCCGAGGTTAGGCGTACGCACATTAGCCACCATTCTACTAGCACTTTAGGCGAATGTGGGAGGAAAAATACGGGATTATCGTTTGGGCCTTTGAGGATAGGGCGCGATTACTTCACGGCGCGCCACCACGGCTCATGGACTCGGCCCGATTCGCTCAACAAAAAACTCTCGCCGATCTTGGGCGTTAAGAGTGTCTCTTGAGGGTTTACCGTCGCCTTGATCAGTCGCTCGATGGGTTCGGTCCACGGATGAAACGCCAAGTCAAATTTGGCCCAATGAATGGGCACGATACGCGCGGCGCGCACGTCGCGTGCGGCCTGAGCGCTTTCTTCGGGCGTCATATGAATCGCCGCCCAAGCGGCGTTATAAGCGCCATTTTCCATAAAGGCCAAATCAAAAGGACCGTATGTGTCGCCAATCCGTTTAAAGTGTGGCCCATAGCCACCGTCCCCCGAAATATAGAGTTTTTGTGAGCCTTCGATCACGTAGCCGCCCCAAAGCGTCGTGTCGCGGGAGCGAAAGGTGCGTCCCGAAAAGTGTCGACTCTCGGTCAAACGCACCGTGAGCGTACCTAAGTGAGTGGCCTCATCCCAATCCAATTCTGTGATTCGCTCCGCCGGGATTCCCCACGCCCGCAAGTGGTTCCCAACGCCCAAGGGGCAGTAGAACTGGCCAACACGATCCTTAATCGCGCGAATCGTAGCGACTTCCAAATGATCATAGTGATCATGCGTTAAAAGGACGGCGTCGATGACTTTAGGCAAGTGCTCCGCTCTATAGGGGTTCGTGGTCGCAAAGGGTTTTCCCGTGAGGGGTACGGGCGAGGCACGGGTGAAGACCGGATCAACGAGGATTGTCTCGGTATCCAGGTGGAGAAGAAGCGTCGAGTGCCCAAACCACGTGACGACCACCTCGCCCGGTACATTGCGTAGGGCCCGTGTCGCGTCAAAGGCGACCGAGGGTAAGGGGTCGCGGGGTTGTTTGCCTTCGGGCGGAAAGAGAACTGAGGTGAGCCACGCCGTCATACTGATTTTCTGCGCATTGACCGCGGCAGCAGGCATCGGGGCGGGTCGATTCACAAAGTGCCCGTCCCGGTAATGATCCAGCGTCGACCACCGAGCGCGCTCGGCGTCGGTGACGGAGCCACCCCATTCGTCGGTCGTCAGGTACCAGAGGCCCCCTGCTCCGACGAGAACCAGTAGCGCCACGCCTAAAGTTTTGAGGAGTGTGACCATGAATATCTCCTTTCCAACGCCAAAAGAGGAAAAAAAGGGGGCAGCGCTCGCCCGTTTTCTCGTCGCGTGTGAGCCCACCCCACTCTCGCGTGCCTTTATCTTACGCGATACCGTTTGAAACCGCGACCTTACCCCTCGTGGTGAAGCGCCTGATAGTCTTCTTCACGAACGGGCTCTGCCCATGTCACTGATACCTCGGGTTTGGCGGCCTGAAGCGCGATGTGCGAGAACCAACTCGTGGCACTTGCCCCATGCCAATGTTTGACGCCTGCGGGAATACGGACCGTATCCCCCGCCTTTAACGCCTGAGCGGTTTTTCCTTCTTCTTGATACCAGCCCGTACCGGCCACACACAACAGAACCTGATCGGCACCGTGATGGGTATGCCAATGATTGCGAGCACCCGGCTCAAACGTGACGTTCGCAGCCACGACATCACCCTGATTTAACATCGCCAAATAGCTCTGGCCCGTGAAGTATTGGGCATACGCCTCGTTCGGTTCGCCCACCGGAAAGAGTGAGCGGGCTTTAAACGCGTCGAGCGTTTCGGGTTGGCCGTTGTTTTCGTCCACGGACCACACCGTTTTCGCGAGTCCAAAGGCCGCCCACGCTTTGGGCCAACCACAATAAAACGCGATATGCGTGATGAGCCCAGCAATTTCTGCTTGGGTGACGCCATTTTTCTTGGCGGTTTCTAAGTGATAGCGCAGACTCGTATCCGTGATGCCTTGCGCAATGAGGCTCGTCACCGTGAATAGACTCAACTCATGCAGGCTAAACGTGTCGTTTTGCCAAACTTCGCCAAAGAGCACATCGTCGTTAATGGCGGCAAAGGTCGGCGCAAACGTGCCCAATTGCTCACGCCCCGCCGTCTGAGTGATTCGTTTTGTCATTGAGTGACCTCCTGAATTCATGATGAGCCCTACTCTACAAACGATGAAAGTCACAAATCAATGCCTAAAAGGCATAGTCAAAATGCTTTTTCCAACCGATGAGGAATCTCCAAATAAATGCTCTGTAGGCATAGAAATTTATGAAAACAAAGTATTGGTAATAGTTAATCGCCTTCCCTATACTTTTCCTTCAGAAAAGAGGCACACCCAGAACGGTTCTGGCGTGCGCCCTCTCACACGGGAGTATTCACCCATGAAACGAAAAGTCTTTCTCAAAGCCTTAGGCACAGGGCTCTTGGCCTCAACTAGCCTTGCCCCGTTGGCTCACACACTGATTTCTGGAGGAAAAACGATGTCTACCTTACCTAAAGCCACCTTGACGCTTGAAACCCGCTGGGACAAAACCTTCCCGCAGGATCCAGAGGTAGTGCACGAAAAAGTTACCTATGTGAATCGCTTTGGCATTACGCTCGCCGCGGACCTTTATCGTCCCAAAGCGAGCCCTGCTACGCCACTGCCCGCGATCGCCGTGTCGGGTCCTTTTGGCGCGGTGAAAGAACAATCCTCGGGACTTTACGCGCAAACGCTCGCCCGGGCGGGATATGTCACACTCGCCTTTGATCCGTCCTATACGGGGGAAAGTGGTGGATTACCACGCGATATGGCGTCGCCCGATATCAATACGGAAGACTTTCTGGCCTGGGTGGACTTTCTCACGCAATTAAAAGGCGTAGACGAAAACCGGATCGGAATTTTAGGGATTTGTGGCTTTGGGGGCATCGCGCTTGCCGCAGCGGCGGTCGATCCCCGCATTAAAGCCACCGTCGCGAGCACGATGTATGACATGACGCGCGTGATGCAAAATGGCTACGACGACGTGGCCAACACCCCCGAAGCTCGCGATGCAATTCGTCAGCATATCGCCTCCTTGCGTACCCAATGGGCTAAAACAGGCGAACTCCCCGTGGGAGGACGGAATTTACCCGAGCAACTCAAGGGTGACGAACCCGAATTCATTCAGCGCTATTTTGCCTACTACCGCACACCGCGAGGATTCCATCCGCGTTCAGTGAATTCCAATGGCGGCTGGAGTCCGATCATGCCCACGAGCTTCATTAATGAGCCACTCTTGGCCATGATTGGAGAAATCAAAGCGCCCGTGATGATTGTGCACGGCGAAAAAGCGCATTCGCGCTACTTTGGGGAAACGGCCTACCGGGCCCTCAAAGGCGACAACAAGTCGCTTGTGATTGTGCCCAATGCGGACCATACGGACCTTTACGATAACCTTGAGAAGATTCCGTTTGACAAGATTCGTGACTTTTTCAAAACGAACTTGGTCTAGTCTCCTTGGAGGCGTTACTCACGTCCCTCACCTCGAGCGGGGGACTGTGAGGTTAACGCGGTGAGGCTAGGGGGCACTTCTTGCGGGAGGTGCCCTTTTTTTAAGGATTGGACTCTCTGTCCGTCGCTTTTCCCGAAAACGCCTCTTTTAAGGCACGCAACACCACGAGACTCGCTGGGGAGAAGACTTGCGTCTTTTTCCAGATCACATAGTTGCGGGCCGTCAGCGCTGGAGCAAAGGGACGAAACACCACGCCCTTACCGGCTTCGGTTGCGTTGAGCAGACGATCGAGCCCAATGGCGTACCCAAAACCGTGTTTGACCATCAAGGCCATATTGAAGATAAGGTTAAAGTTCCCCACCATGTTGAGTTCTTTGAGGGTTGCGCCAAACCAAGCACCAAAATCCCCCATCTCCCGGGCATGTTCCATCGCCTGACGCGAACACAAGAGCGGAATCCCTAAAAGGTCTTCTTTGTGAATCACACGCTTTTGAGCAAGTGGCGCATCCTCGCGCATCACGAGTCCCCACGTGTCCACAAAGGGCAGTGTTAGCGATTCGTAGGGCGCAATGTTAAACGGATCAATCACGTGGGCAAAATCGATGAGACCTTTTTCGAGTCGCTCCACAATATCGTCGGCATTGCCACTCACCCAGTGGAAATGAATCCCGGGGTAGCGTTGATGCACCTTCGCTAAGACCCGCGCCACATCTTCAATGGCGAGCGTTTCCCCAGCACCGATGCGCACGGTCCCCGTGAGGTGCTCGGAAAAACTCTGAAATTCGTCGCGGGTTTTGTCCACTAAGGAAAGAATTTCCTCCGCGCGTTGCTTTAAAAGGTGCCCTTCTTGCGTTAAGGTCACTTGACGCGCCTCACGGACAAAGAGAAGCGTATTGAGTTCACGCTCCAAGTCTTGAATTTGACGCGAGAGCGTGGGTTGCGTGAGGTGCAAGGCGCTCGCTGCGCGGGTGAAATTTCCTTCGTTCGCAACCGTTAAAAAATAGCGCAAGAGGCGAATATCCATTTGGGTCTCATCGATCGAGTTAGCGTGCAAAGCAATAGGTTCAGTATAGCCGACTCGCGACGAGGGACTCGAGCGTTCAAATTCCATCGACGTAATTCGGTTGAACCACTCCGAGACGTCCCAAAACACAACATTCCTATGGTAAGGTAAAGCTAATTTAACGGTGACTCCCTCTACACCATCCCGACCGGTCCATTTAATCAATAGGAGCTACGCTACGGCGTTCCCATACATCCGAAAGGCGATCAACCAATCGCTGATTGTCGAACCCCTTTTCATCGTGTATCTGGTGTACTGCTTATGCATTCACGCTGACGTCTATTTCCTCCCCTTTTACCCGAATCTCGCCGTGTTTGCGGTGTTGCTCGTGATTCTCTTTTACCATTTTGTCTGGCTCTTGGTGCGTCACAACAAGATTAAAGCCGAGTGGGAATTCGTAACCATGAAGTGGAAAGGGATGCCCGCCAAGCGCCTCGATAAAGGCATCAAGAGCATGTACTTGCCCTTCTGGTGCTATGGGATCGCCTTTTTGGCGTTTGGCTCGTATTGGCGTGAATACCTCGCCGATGAAATCATAAGGGACCTGGAGAAGTTCGATGATTTCAGCATGATTCTCTCGATTTTTTACGTGTTGTTCATGATGAACTCACTGCTAAGCATGATGGACTTGGTGTCGCTACGTAACGCCCTTGACGATTGGGAAGACGAACAGCGAGGCGCCTAGGCACCCAAACCTAACGCGGGGGCCTTAGTCCGGGCCTCCCCTTAGTGCCCAGCACGTCAGGACCAAGGGAAACGCTCAAACGTAAAAGCGGTGGTTCCTGTGACCACCGCTTTTACGTTGACGAAAAAACAAATCGCGTTAACTGCCCAACCCTAAACGCGCTAAGTCGTTATTCATCACCCAAATCATCAAGATCCCGAGTAAGCCAAAGCTCAACAAGAAAATCAGATTACGCACGCGCTCGGGGATTTCTCCAAAGATCGACTCCGCAATGGCGATCAAAATCTGTCCCCCATCGAGCGCCGGGAGCGGAATCAAATTCATAAACGCAATCGCCACCGAAATGAGCGCGACAAATTCCCAGAAGGCTTGTGCGCCGGCTTGAATGGCTTTCCCCGCGGAATTCGCGATCCCAATCGGGCCCGAGAGTTGTTCAACGGGCACCTCACCCTTGGTGAGCCCCAACATCGTGTAGAGCTGTAACGTAAAGCTGTTACGCACCTGGTAGTAGCCCATCGTCACCGCGGTCCACGGATCGTAGCGCACGGTCGTCGTTTCGGGGAGCCCACTCAAGACGACCCCCACCTGATACACCCCTTTATCGTTCGCCTGTGGGGTGAGCGTCACTTCGCGCTTCGTAGTGTTGGGCGTTTTCTCCTTCCCTAAGAGCGTCGCCCATTCGGCTTCGGGCGGGCCCACTAAGAGTTTCACGGGCGAGTCCCCTGCCGCACGAATCATCCCAATCGCGTCTTGAATCGTCTCGGGCGTTTGACCGTTCACTGAATAGATGCGCTCAAAGGGTTGAATACCGGCTGCCTGGGCAGGCATCCCCTCGACCACTTTGGCAATAATCGGGTCCTTCACATAGGGTAAGAGCCCCAAAGAAAACGTCACCGGCAAGCGTGCTAACTCTTCCACCGTCACTTTTTCGAGCGAAAACGGACGATCATAGATGTCCCCATTGGGGCGCTCAAACGTGATGGTCACGTCGCGCTCCCCAAAGTGCGGGGTCAATTGGTTCGTGAGCAGCATCATGCTATCGGCCCGCTCCCCATTGACGCGTAACACCCGGTCCCCCATGCGAACCCCTTGGGCATAGGCTTGTGAGGTCTCGGGCGGCTGGGCGAGCCGCGTGGTGAGGTCTTCACGGCCTAACACCCCTAAAACGGACACAATCACGAGTGCCAAGAGAAGGTTCATCACGACCCCTGCGCTTAACACCATGATCTTGCCAAGGAGGGGCAAGCGGTTAATCGAACGGGCTTTTTCCGCTTCCGTTAAGGTGTGTTCGTTTTCCGAGGTGATCGTCAAGGGGGACACATAGCCCCCAATCGGGAGTAGGCTCACACGGTATTCGGTTTCGCCTGGTTTATAGCGCCAGAGCACCTTACCCATCCCAATCGAAAACGAGTCCACGCGCACCCCCCAGAGGCGTGCTGCCCAGAAGTGTCCCGCCTCATGAATCGTCACGATGATCGTAATCGTGATCGCAAAGGCCAAGAGTGACAATAAAAATCCGATCAATGGTGTTCCCCTATTACGGTTAACCGTTTACGCCCCAACACGGGCAGCTAAGCGCGAACGCACCGTTTGGCGCACCGCTGCGTCAATGGCCAAAATCGCCTCCACGCTCGTGGGCGCTTCGTAGTGAAGCGTATTGAGCGCATCGATGACCGTTGCAAAGAGCGCTTGAAAGCTGATGCGGTGCGCTAAAAACGCTTCCACCGCGATTTCGTTGGCGGCATTCAATACGATCGTGGCAGCGCCACCCGCCTTGAGGGCGCTAAAGGCCGCGTTGAGTAATGGGAAATCCGCCCGACGGGGTTCTTCAAAGGTGAGGCGTCCCACATCCGTAATCTTGAGGTGCTTGACGTTGCCCTCTAAACGGTAGGGCCAGCCCAACGCAAAGGCAATCGGGAGTTTCATATCGGCGACCCCCAACTGAGCCATCACGGACCCATCCGGGTATTCCACCATCGAATGAATAATGCTCTCGGGGTGCACCACCACATCAATATGGTCTTCATCGATATCAAAGAGCCAACGCGCCTCGATCACCTCTAAGCCTTTATTCATCAAGGACGCGGAGTCAACGCTAATTTTGGCGCCCATCTTCCAGTTCGGATGCGCCACGGCTTCTTCAGGCGTAACGTTCGTTAAATCCTGACGCTGACGGAAGGGGCCACCCGAGGCGGTTAAAATCAAACGCGTCCCCGGATCACGGCGCTTTTCACCCATCAAGCATTGGAAAATGGCCGAGTGTTCACTATCGACTGGCACCAAGGTGGCACCCGCCTCTTTCACGGTCTGCATTAAGAGGGCTCCCCCACAGACCACACTTTCTTTATTGGCTAAGAGGAGTTTTTTACCGGCTTGCGCGGTTTTAAAGGTGCTCGATACGCCCGCGGCCCCCACAATCGCCTGCACGACGATCGGGGTGGAGGCGTCCGTAGCGATCGCATCAATATCGGCCATCCCCGCCCCCACTTGGGCGGTGAGGCCCGCTTCACGCAGAGCGTGCGCCAAGGCATCTTTTTTTGCTTCGTCCGCAATCACGACCCATCGGGCTCCCGTGGTTTTCGCGGCCTCGACCAAGGGTTCGACGCGACTCCCCCCTGCAATGGCTTCAATGTGATAACGATCCGCATTCACACGCACCACCTCTTGCGTGGCGCGACCAATACTACCTGTAGCCCCTAAGAGGGCAATCCCTTCTGACATAACGTTCTCTTACTTTTGTTCACTGGCGATGGGCAGGAAGGCAAGCCGTGGCTCCGCCTCGCTTATCCCTTTGTTGGTTGTATGGAATTGTCCCACAAATCCTCATCGATGTGGCGAACCTCAGGCTCGGTATGCCTCGTTTCTTGCCTCTACCGACAAACGAAAAAACGGGCGGTTCACCTCGCAAAAGGCAAACCACCCGTGTCGTTAATGTGGAAGGCGCGCTACGCCTACATCATCATGAAGGTGATACCGGTAGCAACGACATAACCTACCAAGCAAGGAATCAAGGTACATTTCACCACGGTAAGCGGACTCACTCCGGCAAAGCCCGCCACGATAATCACGACGCCTGCGACGGGCGAAATCGGACGGATACACCGGACGCGATTTGCATCATCATCGTGAGTTCAACGGGCGAACTATGAAAGCTCTGCGCAATCGTGGGTGCCAACGGAACAAGCGAGGTGAAGGACGCCACGCCCGAGCCCGTAAGGAAGGTAATCAACCCGATCACGGCCGACATCACGAGCCCCGTACCGCCTAAGCCCAACCCAGCCGTTTATTCAAAGCTACCCAAACTTGGACAAAGCCCTCGTTTGGGTGGCTGAACTTGTTTAACACTTCGCCTAGTGGAGTCTTTAAGGAATCACCAGATCCCCCAAAGCCAAGGCTAAAGCGACGTAGTAACGGTAGGCCTTTCGGCCTTTCTAATTCTACGCCTTCAGACCGCAAATTAGACCGAGAAGAAGCCTAAGTCTGCTTCTGAAGTTGTGCGCCTGAAGCCTCATTGAACTCCTTCTCTAGCTTCTCTCGCACTATTCGCGGAGGAAGATGTAAATCTTCCCCTTTCCAATCTTTGCGAGCTAAGATGTTCTTAGCCGCATTAGTATCCGCATGTTCAATGTGCCCGCAGTTATGGCATATAAACTTGTTTCCATGGCGAACGGTGTTTCCGACACATCCGCACACGGAACAGCGCTTTGATGTCCACGCTGGATTAACCTCTATTAACTTGATTCCGTATTTCTTACACTTAAATACGATTCGTTCATGTATGTAATTTCGCAACCAACGCGATGAGATCTCCTGTCGTAATTTTCTGTTAAATTTCTTTTTAAGGAAGCTCTGCATAGAAGCTAATTGACGTGCATATTCTCATTAAGAATCTCTACAGAGCCTGAAAAAATTGAAAA
>OOCP01000696.1_pt1 | contig 40634 bp, 29 predicted proteins | sample 1671511 | NCBI WGS metagenome assembly OOCP01 (sample SAMN06348164, study PRJEB24527) | human gut metagenome | biome: human gut; feature: ankylosing spondylitis patient; material: feces | host: Homo sapiens | place: China | collected 2015-10 | reverse complement strand
CCACTTCAACCAAAACCCTTGTAACTCAATTCTATCACTATATCTTTCCGCATTTCACTTTTTTGTAGTAACTTTGCCTATTCAATAACAATCACCCCCTAATTGTAATGAACAGATCCGAATTTGAAGAATTAGAATTACAGGTTCAACAAAGCGACCTGCCATTGAAGTTGTACCTGCAACAGATAGGTGTAAGTTATTCAACCTATCACTACTGGCGTAAAAAATGTGCTGCCGAGAACGACAGTCTCAAACATGAGCTGGCTCCCATCAGCTTCAAGCAACCAACTGCGGAATTGACCTTGGAAGAACAGGTACCGCAGGGTGTATCCTTACTTTTTCCCAACGGACTCCGCGCCCACTTCGGGAGCGGATCCGAGAAATTGTTGATAGAACTGTTAACCCATAGTCTCGAAGGTGGCCATGTTTAGCTTGAACGATACGATGCGCTACTTTCTGTGTCCCGGCAGAACAGATATGCGCAAGGGTATCAGTTCGCTGTGCGGACTGGTGCATGAGAAGATGAGGAGCGAAGTGAAGAATGGCGACGTGTTCATTTTTGTCGGGTCCAGCCGCAAACTCATAAAACTGCTTCATGCGGAAGACGGTGGCATGGTGATGTACGTCAAACGGCTGGAGGCAGGTCGCTTCAAACTACCGGAATACGATCCTGAATCAAACAGCTATCCCATGGAATGGCGTGACCTGGTAATAATGGTTGAAGGTATTCAGGAGAACCCGGAACAGAGGCTCCGACGACTCAGAGCAGAGCGCAAAGAGTACCATGTATAACCTGCTTTTTCGATAACAAAAGTACTGGTTTTGTTGTATAATACACTAATATTTAGTATTTTTACATCTATAAAAAGAGACAGGCAATGGATGAAAAAGATATATTACTCAAGACGATAGAAGGGCTGAATGTCTCTGTTGCCTCATTGTCTGCTATCAACAAAAAACAAGCAGTACAGAATGAAAAACTGCAGGAACGTATCAAAGAGTTGACGGCTCAAGTCGCATGGTTGAACCGCCAACTCTTTGGCCGTAAAGCAGAAAAGCTTCCTGTCTATGACCCCGGCATGCAGGATCTCTTTGCGGATGAATTTGCCAGCCTGCAGCGAAAGGCTGAAGAAAAGCGTGATGAAGCGGTGGAAAAGACAGAAAAGGAATCCGCCGGGGAAAAAAGCCGGAAACGGCAGAACCGAAAAATGATAGAAGACCTGCCTGTACTTGAAACCGAGGTGATTAAGCCGGATGGCATGGACCTTTCCCTGTACCGCAGAATAGGTGAAGAGGTAACCCGTGTTGTCAAACACAAACCGGGAATGCTCTACGTAAAGGAAATCATCCGCCCCAAATATGCGCTCAAGGACAACACGCAGCTTCCACCCGAAGGACAGAAAGGTGTGGAGATTGCTCCCATGCCGCTGATGCCCGTCGACAAGTGCATCGCTGACACCAGCCTGCTTGCCGAAATCCTCATCCAGAAATATGAGTATCACGTTCCGTTCTACCGTCAGATACAACAATACCGCCACCTGGGCATGAAGGGACTGACGGAAAGCACGCTGGACGGATGGTTCAAGAAAACAGTTGGGCTTCTGCAGCCTCTGCATGAAGTGCTTAAGCAAGAAGTCTTTTCCTGTGACTATGTACAGGCGGATGAAACCACCGTTCCGGTCATCAATAGGGATAAGCACAAGGCGGACAAGGAATACCTCTGGATGGTCAGGTCGGTCATGGAAAAGTTGGTCATCTTCCATTACGACGAGGGATCGCGGGCCGGAGCGGTCATCGAATCTCTGGCAAATCAGTATCACTTCAAGGGTTATCTCCAATGCGACGGTTTTGCAGGCTATGAAACAGCCTTCAAGACCAACCCCGGTGTGCAGCTGGTCAACTGTCTGGTGCATATCCGCCGCCATTTTGAACAGGCACTTGATGAAAACAGGGAGATGACCGAACATGGGCTGACCCAGATACAGCAGGTCTATAAGATAGAGCATGGCTGCAATGAAGCAGGCCTGTCGTACGAAGAACGCAAGAAGAAGCGTCAGGAACTGGCCCGTCCCATCCTGGAAGCCATGAAAACATGGATGGAAACGGAAGGCATCAAGTACAGCCCCAGGTCACAGGCCGGCAAAGCCATCACATATGCCTATACCCGATGGGGCAACGTGATGCGATGTCTGGAAGACGGACGCCTGCTATGGGACAACAACCTGGCGGAAAATGTCATCCGGTCCATCACGCTGGGACGAAAGAATTACCTCTTCTGCGGCAACCATGAGGCGGCCGTCAACATGTCTGTAATCTGTTCCCTGCTGGCTACCTGCAAGGCACATGATGTAAATCCGAGGGATTACCTGAATGACATCATTGCACGAATGCCTTATCATAAGAAGGCTACCAATGAGGAACTACTGAACCTGCTTCCGCACAAATGGAAGTTGCAACATCCGGAAAGCGTGTTAACCAGACAAACTGCAGCAGAATCCGGTAACTGACCCCAATCCTAACATATAGGCTCAACAAAACGATAGCAACTGCAACTATTGGGTTCATAGTGACAGTTGCTATTGTCAAAGAGAAAGGTTCAACACCTGTAGTTCTTCAAATGCTTACACCGTAATGTAAACCGAGATGTAAACCGTGAGACAACAATCAATGTCGTATGTTACGAGCCTAAAGTGTTGAAAAAGCAATAAATCACCATTAATGCTGCATGTCTGCAATGCAAGCATCCGATAAAGTGTACCGATGAGAATAGTATAGCCCTCGTATTACGCATAGTGCAAAGGTTATGCAAAAATATAAGGAAAAAGACTCATATATCCGACACCCGACACTTTTTGATGTATTTATTTAATAAACAACAGATTAAACAGTGTCGGTCAGGTGTCGGGTCCGGCACTTAACCGACACCTTTTTATCTTCGCTATTTTATTCGGAGTCTGACCGTTCTTTCGAAGCGACTGATTCGAAACATACCATAAATTAGTTCAAATGTCATAGTAAACTAATTCAAAACATATCACTGACTATTTATATGTAGTACTACCTATCATGAATACATAGTACTACATACGGGCGATTGGTTGTACTACATATGGACAATTAGTGGTTACTACCTATGAATACTTTGCTATATGCTTTGATTTAGTTCTTCGGGGGTTTTGAGTTAGTTTCCGGTATGAAACGAGATTGTTCACCGGTTACCAGAGATTGATCGCAGAAGGGTGTCGGAATCATCTCTTGTCTGGGTTGGACCGGACAGACTATTCGTCTCATCCGCGTCAAAATTACCCGGCAGACAATGCGGATTTCCTGGAATATATTGTACATTTGCAGCAAGTATTATACTTATTTCACAACAAGAATACGGAAAAACCGTATTACTATGTATCGAGTTAATCAAGGGAAAAGAACATGAATACTTATTCAGCGACAGAGAAAAGCTCCTTTTCGAAAATATATTTGGTATATTTTCCAAAGCTTGTTCGTTTTGCACGCGAATATGTAATCTCTACTGAAGATGCGGAAAACATCGTGCAAGATATTTTCATGTATCTGTGGGAGCACCGAGATATGCTGGATTCCCTTACTAATACCAATGCTTTCCTGTTCACATTAACCAAAAACAGATGTATTGATTTTTATAGGCAAAAGACACGAATAGACAGCCAAAAAGAATCGCTGGATAATTTGCAGGACAGGGAACTGAAGCTCAAAATAGAAGCATTAATGCAATTCGATGAAAACATCTTTACCGAAAAAGAAGTTGAAGACTTATTAACCAGAGCAATCGAACACCTACCGGAAAAATGTCGTCAAGTGTTCATTTTGAGCAGAATGAACGGATTAAAACATGAGGAAATAGCCGGCCAACTGAATATATCCGTCCATACCGTGCAAAACCATATCGTGACTGCCATACGTAAACTGAAAGTTGAATTAAAAGACTACCTTCCCCTATTCATTTTCATTATCTAAAATTTTTACTCAAAAAAAATTACTTTTTTTACACTTCCGAATAGTAGATGACCGGAAGTATTTCGTCATACTAATAGAATAAATACTAAATAGTATGAACGAACAACTATATAAATATTTCCTCGGAGAACTTTCGGACACCGACAAGAAAGAGCTCCTTAACCGGATCGAATCCAACCCGGAGGATAAAGCTGAGTTCATCCGTATCCAAAATACGATCACAATCTCCAATTTGGGCGAACAGAACGGGGATAACGAGTGGGCTTCCCGGAAAAAGAAAGAACTGGAAACCCGGATCAACCGTAAACAAGTCCGTAAGCTCTATATCAACCTGGCAAAATATGCTGCGGTCGTAGCCATCCTGTTGGTCAACATCTGGTTACTCACCGACAAATTCATTCCGCAGGAGAAAGTCCCGCTCTACACAAAAATAGAAGTGCCCAAAGGTCAACGCATCTACATGACACTTCAAGACGGAACAGAAGCCTGGTTAAGTCCCCGATCCGTCATCAAGATCCCGAATGAATTCAGCGACAAAGAACGTTCGGTAGAGCTTGACGGAGAAGGCTTTTTCTCGGTAACGAAAGATCCCCGACGGCCGTTTATCGTGAAAACCCGGGATTATAACATCAAAGTGCTCGGAACCCGGTTCAACGTGTTTGCCTATTCGCAAAGTGACCGGTTTGAAACGAGTCTGGTTGAAGGTAGCGTACAGGTGACCAATAACAACAGGCCACAGGAAAATATTATCCTGAAACCAGACGAAATGGTTTCTCTTTCCAACGGGAAGTTGTTAAAATCAAACGTTTCATTTAATAATGAAGAATACTTGGAAAGCGGTATATTTTATTTCAGCAACAAAAAGTTTTCTGAAATCCTTGACTACCTCACTCTGTGGTATAACGTAAAATTCGATATTAAGCCATCAGCACGGATTAATCAGTACACATCAGGAAAATTCCGCCAAAGAGATGATATTGAAAGAATATTGAAGGCCCTACAAGGAGTGCATCATTTCCAATACAAAATGAAAAACAACGAAGAAATAGAAATTTTCTAAATACTATAATATTCACCTATAAAAAGAATAATGCCTATGAAGTAAATCCAAATTATTCCTCAGGAATGGTATAAAAAAGGGGCAAGTGTTACCAGCACTCACCCCAAGTCAATACCTTCCTTTCTCATGTATTCCACAAACATAAAAAAAACAGTATTAACTTCTAAAGCTATGAGCAAAGTTATGAAAAAAAATTTATTGCTATTGTTCAATTGTGTCAATTATATTGAATTAAAGCATATAATTCGTATTATGAAAATAACAACAGTACTCACATTAATTGCGGTTTTCCAGCTAAGTGCAACCACCCTGCATTCCCAAAATGCCAAAGTAAGCATCAGCCGGAACAACCTGCCACTCAAGGAGTTCATCCAAGAGATAGAAAAGCAGACCGACTATCTCTTCATGTACAGTGAAAAAGAGATCAACCTGCAAGAAGAGGTACACGTAAATGCTAAGAACAAACCCGTTTCCACTGTACTGGAAGAAGTATTCGGCAATAGTAAAATTGCATATAATTTTAATGAAGGATATATTTCATTACGAAAAGCAGAGATAGAAATAAAATCTGTTAATCAGACAAAAAGAAAAATATCAGGTGTTGTCACAGACGCAACCGGCGAACCGATCATCGGAGCCAATGTTGTCGTGAAAGGGACAACCGATGGAAGTATCACAGATATAGACGGGAAGTTCTCATTAGATGTTCCAGAAGGAACAACCTTGGAAATATCCTACATAGGCTATCTAACTCAAACGATACCCGTTAGAAATAAATCTTCTTTCCAAATCACGTTGCAAGAAGACACGCAAAAATTAGACGAAGTCGTTGTTGTCGGTTTCGGTACGCAAAAGAAAGTCAATCTGACAGGTTCTATCGGTACGGTTAAAACAGAAGAAGTACTCAAATCACGTCCGGTAACCAACGTACAAGAGCTGTTATCCAGTTCTGTTCCAGGTATGGCTGTAACAAAAGGCAGTGGAGCTGCCGGTTCGGGAGCCAGCATCAACATCCGTGGAACCTCCACTATCGGAGGCAGTTCCGGAGTTTTAGTACTGATTGATGGCATGCCGGGGAATATTTATACATTGAATCCAAATGATATCGAAAGCGTATCCGTATTAAAAGATGCAGCCTCGGCTGCTATTTATGGTTCCCGTGCTGCAAACGGCGTTATTTTGGTAACAACCAAAACTGCAAAAGCAACCGATCGTCCTGTCGTTGAGTTTTCAAGCAATATAGGTATACAAAACCCGCAATTCAAATTAGACTTTGTCGGGGCAGAAGATTTCATGCGTTTGTATGACCAGGCCATGATCAATGATGGAAAAGAGGCTGTTTACGGAGAACAAGGCATCCAGGATCTGCATGCCGGCAAATATGTAGATAATAAGTGGTATAAAGAAATCTACAAAAAAAATACCATCATCAACAATACACATATTGCAGTATCCGGTAAAGAAAAGGCAATATCTTATCGCTTCTCCGTATCCAATGACTACCAGGAAGGTAACTTACCGAACAATAACTACAACCGTTTGGTATTCAAACCGGATATGCGTTTCCAAATATTAAAGAATCTGGAAGCTCATGCCAGCTTGCAGTATACACAGACAAATATCCAAAACCCGAATGGCGGAACAACGATTTGGCAGACACAGGCTGCACGTATTTCTCCTGTTACACCTATTTACAATCCTGACGGTTCATATGCAGCCGGTGGTGCAATGGGGGGTAACCCGATTGCGGGTGTTAATGAATCCGGATATTCCAAAGAAAGACATAAAGAGATGATGGCTATTTTCGATGTCTCTTACTCTCCTTTAAAGGACTGGAATATAAAAGGAAGTGTTGCAACATATTCTCAAAATACAACAACAAAAAACAGAGTAAATACTTATTACTTGTATGACAAAGAAGGAAATATTGCCAAGACTGAAAATAGAGTTTCTTCGTTAAAGGAAACAAACTCTTATAATTTCCGCACACAGTTGCAATTTACATCCGATTATTCATTTAAGATATCCGACAATCACAATTTCAAAGTATTGGCTGGTTATTCACAAGAATATTACAAAACAGAGAATTTCTGGGCTTCCAGAGAAGATATGCCTTTTGCCGGCATAGATGTATTGGACACTGGCAACACGAATAAACAAAACGGAGGCAATGCCCAAGACGTAGCTGTTCAATCTTGGTTCGGTCGTCTGAACTACGATTTTCAAGGTAAATATCTATTTGAAGCGAGTATGCGTGGTGATGGTTCTTCCCGCTTTGCCAAAGGACATCGTTGGGGAGTTTTCCCGTCTTTCTCTGCGGGTTGGAATTTGCATCGCGAATCATTTATGGAATCAACGGCTGACTGGTTATCGGAACTGAAGATCAGAGCATCATGGGGTATTTTAGGGGATTCTGAAAAAGTCGGTTACTATGCAACAGCACAAGTATTAAGCTACGACCCTAAAATTTACACATTCAACGATAAATTAGTCGGTGGCGCTTTCAATAATGTAGCGATCAACCCCAATATAACATGGGAAAAAGCCAAAGTCAGCAACCTCGGCGTCGATCTTGGATGGTTGGAACAGCGCATAAAATTGTCGGCCGATTATTTTATAAACATGAGAACAGATATCTTGTATACACCGCCTGTACCCAGTGAATTCGGGCTGTCTGCTCCTTTGTCAAATTTGTTGAAAATGAGAAATGAAGGTATGGAAATTATGGCCAGCTACCAGGATAGTAAAAATGATTTCCGTTGGGGTGTGGATGTCAATTTCAGTTATTCTAAAAACAAAGTGTTAGAGATGGGGGATTCTGAAAAATGGATCGAAGGAAATGTTGTGACTTATTTGAATGACCGGTATCAATTACCATTTGGCTACGAAGCAATCGGCCTATTCCAGAGTGAAGAAGAAATAGCCAATTCTCCGAATCAAGGAAATGTTTTACCGGGCAACATTAAATATAAGGATCAAAACGAAGACGGAAAAATCGATGGTGAAGACCGTGTTGTTCTCAACCGAAAGATACCAGTGAATTTTGGTATGAACCTTTCTTTCGGATATAAAGATTTCGATTTTTCCATGAATATGTATGGTAAACTGAATACTAAAAAGTATCTTCAGGGATACGAAGGATGGGCATTCTATCTGACGGACAATGCACGACCGATGCATCTGGATGCATGGAGCGAAAACAACCCGAACGCTTCTTATCCACGCCTGACATTGTCGAATACTTCCAATGATTACAATTCAAGGTACAATAGTTTTTGGTTACGGACTGCCGACTATCTGAAGATTCAAAATGTACAGATCGGTTATACTATTCCGAAAAGAGTATTGGAACGTGCAAACATCAAATATTTGAGATTATATCTATCCGGACAAAACCTGGCGACTATCACCGGATATGACGGATTTGATCCGGAAGGAGGTTGGTATCCGTTGTCAAGAACATTCTCATTTGGTTTTAATCTTCAATTTTAATAATCATGAAACAATATAGTATTACGTTTTTATTAGCTTCTGCCCTAACATTGGGCAGTTGTTCTGATTTCTTAGATAGAGATCCTCTTTCCCAAGCTTCGGAAAATACCTTTTGGCAAACAGAAGCTGATGCACAAACAGGTGTAAATGCTTTATACCCATTATTACCTGATTCACGAGATTTCTGGAGAGATTGTCAAAGTGATAATTCTTTGATGACAAATGCCTGGGGAGAAGGCGGTTTGGGATATATCTGCCAAGGTTCGCATAATGCAGCCACCGGTTATCTTTCTGAAGAATGGAGATACGGTGATATACGCAGAATCCTTTACTACTTAGACCGCTTGAAAGATATGGATATCGATGAGGCCAAAAAGAAACGTTTTGAAGGAGAGGCTCGTTTTATTTTGGCATTACGCTATTATCGGATGACGCGCCATTTCGGTGATATCCCATTGATCAAAGAAAAACCGATTGATTTGGATGAAGCTGCATTGCCTCGCTCTCCCAAGCAGGAGGTCTTGGATTATGCGCTTGCAAACGTAAACAAGGCAATTGATTATTTGCCGGAAACCTATACAAACGATAATATAGGACGCATCACAAAAGGGGCTGCTTTGACATTGAAGGCCGACATGTACCTGGATATGGCAAGTTATGCTAAATTTCATAAAGGACAGGATGCAACCGAGCTTTGGAAAGAAGCTGCTCTTGCCGCAAAACAAGTTATAGATCTGAACCTTTACGGTTTAGAAGATGATTTCGCCTATATATTCAAGGCCGAAGCAAATAATAACAACAAAGAAGTTATATTGGCTTTTCAATATAAAGAAGATGAGAAGACACATATGTTGCCAATTCTCGCGTCTCCCGCAGGAACCGGTATTACCGGGCAGGGATGGGCAAGTTTCTGCCCAACTCGTCAACTGGTCGATTCTTATGAAACAACAGAGGGTAAAACTATTTATGAATCCGATTTGTATGATAAGAATAACCCATGGGAAAACAGAGATGCCCGTTTGAAAAAAACATTCTTCCTGCCAGGCTATGAATGTTTACGGCCGAATGGCTCTTATGAACCTTATATGCCGCATCCTGCCTATAATAAAGACGAAAGAATTAATCATGAAGGAGGTGGTATCACTGGTTATATGTATCTGAAATATAACGATCAGGAATTAGAAAAACCGAGTGCTTCCTGGACAAATTTCAGCCTTTACAGATACGCGGAAGTTCTTCTGATCTATGCAGAAGCCCTGAACGAATATGATCCGAATAATACGCAGATTGCATGGGCAGTCAACCAAGTGCGCAAACGTGCTGAATTGCCGGGTGTCGATAATTTAATTGGTAATCAGGAAGCCATGAGAGAAAAGATCCGGGAGGAAAGACGGCATGAGTTTGTGGCTGAGCATAAACGTTATTTTGATATCTTGCGTTGGAAGATAGCAGAAAAAGTACTGAACGAACCCGGATACGGTATCAATAAGGATGAGAATGCTCCTATTGGAGACTATACCGTAGAACAATTTCTGGGACAAAACCGTACATTTGACGCAAGTAAACATTATTTGTGGCCGATTCCTCAGTCTGCAAGAGATAAAAATCCTAACTTAGGGCAAAATCCAAATTGGTAATCAACAAGAAGGGGGAGGTACACCAATACGGGATCATGGTGTACTCCCCCTTTTTATATTAATATTTAAATATGAACAAATTAATATTACTTACGATTAGTATACTTGTTTCTGAGGCTATCGTAGCTCAAGAATGGAAACCGCAACAATGGCCGGTACTAAAAAAGTATGATCAAGAACATCTTTACCAAATTGCATTACCGTTAGGAGGTATCGGGACGGGGACCGTATCACTGGGCGGCCGCGGAGAGCTTCGGGATTGGGAAATCATGAATGTTCCGGCAAAGAAATACAGTACGGTAACCACCGGTAACAATGCTCCGTTTTTTGCGATCTATGCCAAGCCGCAAAACAAGGAAGCCACTACAACTTTGTTGACAGGACCTTTATATACCCAGGAATATCTCCATTATGAAGGCCGACCTGTCAACCACCACGGCATGCCACGCTTTGCTGAAGCTACTTTTGATGCGGCTTATCCATTTGGGCAGGTACATTTATCAGACAAGGATTTGCCAGTGAAAGTGACAGTAAAAGGCTTTAACCCGTTTATTCCGGCTGATGCCGATGCCAGCGGATTGCCAGTCGCTGTTCTCTCTTATGAGGTCACAAACATGACCGACCAACCGATGGACGTTGCTATCTGTGGCTCCATGCGCAACTTCATAGGCAAAGACGGAAGTAAATTCCGTACAGATTGGAAAGGTGATTATATTCCCATCGGCGTAAAAGACAACAAAAACAAATATATCGAAAGTAACGGAATAAAGGGAATCTACCTTTATTCGGACGGTGTAGACAAAAATGACCCGGCATGGGGAACCGTTGCCCTTACGACTCAGGCAACCGGAAAAGTAACCTATCGTACTTCATCCAAAGCAGACAGTTGGAACAACGGCATACTAAACTTCTGGGACGATTTCAGTGCAGACGGCATATTGACGGAACGGAACATACAGGAAGACGAAGATCCGATGGCTTCCCTGTCCGTAAAAAAAACAATAGCTCCTCAGAGTACGGAAACATTCACATTCTATATTACCTGGAACTTCCCGAATCGAAAAGCTTGGTCTTCTACCGTAGTCGGCAACTATTATAGCAACCAGTATACGGATGCTTGGAATGCGGCAGAAACAATTATTCCGAAAATTCCGGAACTGGAGAAAAAAACTCTATCTTTCGTAAACGCATTACTTAATACTTCTTATCCGGATGTAGTGAAAGAAGCTGCATTATTCAACTTGGCAACATTACGGTCGCAAACCGTATTTCGTTTACCGAGCGGGCATATGATGGGTTGGGAAGGCGTAATGGACCGCTTTGGTTCTTGTGCCGGTTCTTGTACACATGTCTGGAACTATGAAACAGCAACACCTTACTTATTCGGAGAATTGGCAAAAACGATGCGCGATGTGGAGTTTAATTATGCAACTAAAGAAAACGGCTTGATGAATTTCAGAGCGTCTCTCCCTTTGAGTGAAGCAGATAAAGGAAACAGTGCTGCAGCTGACGGGCAAATGGGGTGCGTTATGAAGATATACCGTGAGTGGCAACTTTCCGGAGACAATGATTTTTTGAAAAACAACTGGAAACAAATCAAAAAAGTTCTTTCTTATGCTTGGATCGAAAAGGGGTGGGATGGCAACCAAGATGGCGTAATGGAAGGTTCGCAACATAACACCATGGACGTGAATTATTTTGGCCCCAATCCTCAAATGGGCTTCTGGTATATGGGAGCATTAAAGGCTGCGGAAGAAATGGCTACAGCCATGAAAGAGAAAGACTTCGCAAAAAAATGTCATACGCTGTTCGAAAAAGGGAGCAACTGGATGGACGAAAACCTGTTCAATGGTGAATATTATGAACATAAAATTACCGACCCGAAAACATTCGAATACTTAGAAATGAACGACCCGAATGTTAAAATTCCGGCCTTCCAATTAGGGCCCGGCTGCCTGGTAGACCAGTTGGTCGGCCAATATATGGCCCATCTGTGCGGATTGGGTTATTTGGGAAACAAAGAACATATCCGAACAAGCATGAACAGCATCATGAAATACAATTATGTCACGGACTTCAGTCGCCATTTCAATAATATGCGTTCTTATGCAATGGGTAATGAATCCGGATTGCTTATGGCCTCTTGGCCTAAAGGTCGCCTGGAAGTCCCATTCCCTTATTTTGCTGAAGTTATGACCGGATTTGAATACTGTGCGGCTGTAGGTATGCTCTACGAAGGTATGGAAAAAGACGCTCTCACCTGTATTCAATCCGTACGCGACCGTCATGATGGAGCTAAACGGAATCCTTTCAGTGAACCAGAATGCGGACATCATTATGCTCGTTCGATGGCAAGCTGGTCTGCTATTATCGCTTTAAGCGATTTCCAATATTCAGGAGTCGATAAAAGTATGAAAATTACAGACCGCTCTGGTAAATATTTTTGGAGCAACGGTTACGCGTGGGGAACTATTCAGGTCACCGATAATGATGTGACCATCGAAGTCGTCAGCGGTTCGCTCCAATTGAAATCGCTTACTATCGGTAATAATAAGGAAATGAAATTAAAACATGTTGATTTGAAAGAAGGAGATAAACAAACAATAAAACGATAGAATTATGAGTAGATCTATTATATATCTTTTGTTCACTTGTTTGTTCTTATTTGGAAGTTGTATTCAAAAAGATACAGTTCGGAATCAAACGGACTGGCAAACAGTATTAAAGGAAAAACTTCCTTTATTGGGACATCGTAATTGGATTGTTGTGACAGATATGGCCTATCCGTTACAAGCAAAAAAAGGGATCACTACGTTATATGCACAAGAGTCTTATGTGGATGTTTTAAGTATTGTGAAAAAAATGCTTGATCACTCTCCTCATGTGTATGCCCATATCTATCAAGATAAAGAATTATCTTATTTGGATGATCGTTTTTGTTTAGGAGTAAATCAGTTAAAAACAAAAATAGAAGAAGTACTCCTTTCTTCAGAAATAAAAAGTATAAAACATGATCATCTTATAGCACGTTTGGATAGTATAAGTAATCTGTACGAAGTAATTGTCATCAAAACAGAATTGGCAAAGCCTTATACTTCTACATTTTTTGAACTTGACTGTAAATATTGGGATAATAATAAACAAACAGAGCTAAATAAGAAAATCTCAAGTGTTGAGATGGAATAATCCATCAGCTTGTTCAGGTCTCCTTCAGCCGTAAACCGTCTATGAGGATTAATCCTCATAGACGGTTTACGGCTGAAGGAAATGGATAAATTTTCAATAATTAGGATCTGATGAATAATTTCAAACAGATGGTTATTAACAATATAGCCTGCATATTTTTTACTTATTTCATTCAATACCTCGGTAATTTTTCATCGAGATTTTAAAAGTTAAACATAGAACCGGCTAAAACTGGCTCAATAAGCATATAAGGACTCATTGAAAAGTAGTCAAAAACGAATGGTAAACAATAAGGAATGTGCGTATTCATTTTTTTATCTTCAAAATAGTGTTGGATTTCATGAAATGCTTTGTGGCTGTCTTTGGCGGGCCATTCGTTTTCGCCACTTGAAGAAATAGACCGTTTATGATCGTCATAACGCACGTTGAAGCTCCATGATTCACCGTCAAGCACATCAAATTCAGAATGGTAACTTTCTTTATATGTATACATTTTGTATTTATCGATAATGGCTTGCAAATCTGCAAATATGGTTGTATCGACAATAAATTGGTATTCATCGGCATATTCATGGATCTGTACAAGGGCCTTGTCACCGTTGCGCGTGACGGAATAGGACTGTCCGCGGGCCATCGTACCTTGTCTGCTGTATGAGAACGAAAGCATCGTTTTAGGTTGTCTCAGCTGCTGCTGTGGTTCTCCTTTACTGTTGATATTACCGTTTCGTCGTTGCAGTTTAACCGGTATGATCCGTTTCACTCCTTTGTAATCCACCTTTTCCTGTTGTTCTAGATATTTGATAAGTTGATCCGAACTGACGAGAGACAAGTTCTGTCCCTCGTCTGCTTTTTTATAATCGGCGACCGAGGCTATGTATGAACTCATCACAACGCGATAAGAACGTTTGCGGTCGAACTTTGAACCGTCGGGCATCTTCACTACCACTTTCTTCACCTCCTTGTTGTCTTTACCTAATAAGATTTCATACCGGATACCTGAGACATAGGCCGGGCCGTAATCATCAGCACGACATACGGCAGCAAGCATCTCCAAGACCTCGACACCACTAAGGGTGTACATCACCAGCTCATTGCCAAACGGATCGAGGCGATAGACATCGCCCACCGTGAAATTGCCCGCCGGCTTTGTCTCATAACGCACGCCTCCCGAATTTTGCACGCCAATGTCAGCGTTTGTCTGCACACGCATGGCATCAGCCATCAGACAACCGAGTTCTTCTTTACAGGTAAATTCGGAAGCAGTTGTCAAGACGCGGTTCAATGTTTCATTGTCGCTGAATCTATCGACCATGGCTTGTATTTCAGGTTTCTTACGCGAATAGTCAGCGATGTTGATTAATTCAGCCTGACGATCAACGATCTTTCTATTTTCGAGCGTAATGGTTGTTTCCGTCGCATATTTCAAGTCGCGTTGTGCCTGTGTAATGAGTACCCCGTCGAACAACTGCGTTCCGTCGACACGTGTATGCGAATGCCCTCCGATAATCACATCTACTTCAGGAAAAGCCTCGGCAAATTTCATGTCATCCTCAAAACCGTTATGCGATAGAACGATAAAAACATCGCTTACCTGACGCAACCACGCATATTCACGTGCAACTTCTATCGGATCACGGAATGTAACCGTTGAGAATTTTTTCGGGTGCGCATCGGGATAACCATTTTCACCCACTTGTACGAGACCAAGTAAAGCAATGCGTATGTCGCCACACCGGATGATACGAAACGGTTCAATATGAAGCCGCAATGAATCGGGTACATTGATATTGGCACACAAATAGCGGCAATTCGAGTTGTTCACCACTGTGCGCAAGGCATCGATACCGTCATCAAACTCATGATTGCCGAGAGTCGAATAGTTGAACCCGACTGCATTCATCAATGCAACCATCGGACCACATACTTCAGGATACATATCATTTACGGGGTTTCCTGTACGGTTATCACCCGCCGACAACAACAGTAAGTCCGGGTAGAGGGCACGCAGGCTGTCCACCACAACCGCCAACTGCGGAAAACGCTCGACAGCAGCATGCATGTCGTTGACCGACAGGATATGCACCTTTTGCGTCTGTGCACTGATATTCAGGGCACATGCCAGCGATAGAATAAAAAACAGATTTATTTTCATATTAAAATCCAAGCTTCTAAACCACAAAAATAATAAACCAATAAAAACGGATCACCCCCAATGCATCAAATAACAACTGCTTCTGCTTTCTTCTTCTCTCTCCCCTTTCTCGTCAAGAACACGATGAGAACAAGGATGGCAACCAATAAGATATAGGCAATAACCGGACGGTAGAACAGCCATGCAATAGCGATTACAAGAAGAGACCACACAAAACCTAATACATTGCAAACCAAACCAACTCCCAGTCCAACAATATCAGCCAGGAACGGTAATACTTTTAATAACGTGGTCAAGATTCCAAAAATTCCTTTCAATCCACCGATAACCAAGAACAATCCAACAAAACGCCATACCCATGTCATGATCGTATTACTTGCATGTTCATTTTGAAACATTTCATCCATGCTTAACATACCCATAGTCAGAACAGAAAGTGTTTCACCGTTTTTAGCCGTAAACGATTGTAAATTGGAACCATTCACCTCTGCTATGACCGAAGCCTCGCCCGGCAATACTTTTGTGAACGTAACAGACATATCGCCAATTTGCGGACTGTTTGGATTTTTCCCGAAATAAAGAACGTTTCCTTTTACATGAACATAATCGAGCTTCGCACCGACAACCTGCTCCATCGAATCCTCTTCTGCCACCGATTTTTCTTTATTGGAAACCATAGCTACTGCCCTTTCAGGCTGTATACCCAGATCATTAAAGGCTATTTTTATGTCTCGGTTCCATTGTATCAGCAACTCTTCATCGAAATTCAATTCCATCGGTATCGTTCCTGAAATAGAACGAATCATGGATTCAGGTAACTGATAAGCTCCAAATGTCACATCTTCAGCCGTAAAACTTTCACTGTCCACATTCATCAGGACAAAATTCTTCTTTTGATAATCAGTATCTTTGAATTCCAAAGAATTGACCGGGCGACCGACCCATTGCTTCTTATAAGAATAAGTCGTCACCTCTTCCTTCTCTCCTCCAATCTTATCTTTGGTTTCCGTACGTGACTTTTCCACCCATTGATAGTATTGTACTTTACGATCCAGTTTGATCGCCACAGCCCCAACGCCAAAAATCCCGTCGCAGAGAGAATCATTCGTTTGTGTGAAAGCAGTGGCATGTATCAGTTTTCCATTTAAAGCAGGATCTACCTTAGACACGTCTTCCACATGTAGAGCTGTCTTTTGGGCCTCTTCCAACATTTTGGTTGTTTTTACCGCACGCCCCTCATTCCACCAAAGCAAAGCAGTCCCAGCCAATAACATCAGAAAACTAGCCCCGATACCTTTTATCGAATTAGACAGTCTCGTTCCATATCCTATTGTTTTCGTTTCTTGATATGCCATAATATAATTTAGTATAGTTAGTGTTTATAGTCTATTTTCATACAACCTGATTCTAATTACCAGCAAGGTTCTGTGCTCCATATCCTTGCTCTGCTCCGAACAATTCTATCGCTTTGTCAAAATTGTAACGGTTACCGTACATTGACACGCGCGTGGTAGATGTACCCTGTTTGTTCAGCCCGTGAGCTTCCCTGTAAAGGTTTGCGGCAGAATTAGCATCATAGTTTTCCGATGTCATTACTTTAAGGGAGGCAAAACCTTTCAAATAAGCTTGATCGATCCGATCCTTAAATTTGCTTGAGCCGGGAAGTTCTTTATTATTTTCGTATTTCTTCAACATTTCGACTTCATCAAAACGTTCTCCCGGTACATAAAGCCACTTACCTCCGCTTGTTCCGGCAATGACGATATCCCCTTTATTCATAAAAAACAGATTGTCGTAGGCAGAACAAATCTTGCGTTTATCAGCCGGTAGATTCGAATCGTCCCAACCACCATCCAATGCTCCGAAATTATTGCAACCAAAAATGTTATGATGAACCGTGTGGTCGGCTCCGTTGCGGAAGCGATAGCCGTAGCCCATGCTCTCCATCTCCTTGGTCGTAGTCCATGAGAATAAAACAGTGTTGTGATGGAAATCGACAGTAGACTGATGTGCTCCGGTTGCCTGGTTCAAACCTCCGGTTATTTCACAAGAAGCATACAGGTTGGATACAAACACATTGTTATAAATTTCCCAGTCACCTCCCATGTTCGTCATGATGATGCCATTGAAAGACGCGTTAAGAAACATGCAATTGCGAATAATAAGTTTACCTGCCACTTTCCCTCCAATAAGCCGAGTCGTTTTATTAGGCGGATTGCCAACCGGCAGAATACGCCCTGTCTCGCAACCTTCCGGACAACCACAACGTTCGTCTGTCGGGTCAGCCTTTGCATATTCATGTACAAGGCCAAGATCAAAAAACAACCCGTCAATGGCGATTTGGGCATTACGGTTGGTAGTCGCTTCAATCATCAGTAACCCCTGTCCGATGGTACCTCGCTGGTCAATGGTCGGTTGGATACGTGTGATATATCGGGTCGGGTTGCGTTCGGTAAAGTCAGCGTTCCATCCTCCCTCGAGACTGACATATTTGCCTTTTATCTGAATCCAGCCCCGATCCATATTACCGAGGTAATTGCCTTGTGCTATACGGATCACATCGCCATCGGAAGCTTTGTCGATGGCTTTTTGAATATCTTTCATCGGAGCCTCTTTTGTTCCTTCCGCTCTTGCACTACCTTTTTCAAGGCTTACATAAAAAGCATTGCCTTTACCGATACCGACAGCTCCTCTTGTGCTTTGTGCCGTATTTCCGACAGCCTCAAATCCTTTGTCGAGACTCTTGTTTACAGTACGATCTGTGGCCATGGTAGTCTTTGTTGCCGCTGCTTTTTTTGCCCGTTGTATGATATTTTTGCCTAATTGAGCTTCAACAGCAACACCTGTGGCAAGCAACATGAACGCCATCAGCAAACTGATTCTAAAGTTGTGTCTTTTCATCTTGTCATTTATTTATGGGTTATTATTATCCTACACTTGGTTCTTGCACATAAATACCTTCAATACCGGCATTAGGTCCGAAACAACCATACGATTTTCCGGATACGGTACGAATGATAAGGAATCCGTTATAAAAAACGACCTCGAATTCATAATCACATTCTCCACTATTGTCTGCGGATAACAAATGTGTCCTGAATGTATTACCTTCCAGGATACTCTCTCCTTCGGTCAAAGCCTGATGTCCCCCTTGCATGCGGTCGATGGTATAATTCATCACTTCGAGGTTGTCACCCGAACGAGAGATATCGATATGACCGGTGTTTTCGACACCATCCATTTCGTAAAAACTGTATATCCCGGCCAGTTCCCGATTGTCTGCTTTGAAATAATAAATCGTAGATTTGGAAAAGGGGCTGCAATAAGCGCCCGCTTCACGATTCATGGCATAGCGGACATCTCCTTTATAGGTATGGAGCTTATATTCGGATTGAGTTTCTTCATCGAACCACTCCAACGTTTTCCCTGCGATATGTCCCCAAAATGTCATTCTGACAACACAAATATTGTTCAGATCATAAGCTTTAAACAAAATTTCACCATCTGCATCGATCATTCCCAATACACGAAGAAATTCCATGTTCGTCCCGTCTTTCAGCATCAGTTCGCCAATCAGCACTTTATCCTGCCGGGCACAAGCCAGATGTACTTCCTGGTTCTTAATCTTCCCTTCCCATTGATAATAGAAAAGGTCACTATCCAAAGCCTGACTCACAGTCAACGTTGAATGCCCTTGCAGGAACAGAGTCATGGTAAAAAAACTCACAAAAATGATCCGAGAAATGATTCTTTTTTTCATGTATATAGCTTTATATATGTCTCCCTTGAAAACTCCAGAAGCAAATGTATTTCCATTCATGACCGCAGGTTAGGATTTTCAGACCAAAAATCAGGATTATCAGATCTTTTCCCAGTAGTACGATTAGGATTTTTCGTACAAAAAAATCATTACACCGTTAATTATCACTAGTTTAATTATCCTATTTCCCCTAAAAAACCGATACACCTTAAATCTTTACCTATACCTACGATCGAGGTGTTTTTCTGAATTGGGTAGGCGTAAAATCAAACATTTGTTTGAATACACGTGCGAAATAACTGGTGTCTTCAAAACCGCAAGCCATGGCGATATCTCCGATAGACTGTTCGGTAGAAGATAGTAGGCGTTTGGCTTTTTCCATCCGGATCCGGAGTATATAGGTGGTAGCTGTACAGTCGGTGATTGCACGAACTTTCCGATTCAGTTGCGTCCTGCTCATGCAAACTTTATCGGCAATCAAATCTGCATTCAACTCTTTATTGCTCAAATGGCAATGGATAATAGCAGTCAGGCGGTTCAAGAAATCACGATTTCCCGGAGTTAATTCCACGTTTTGCTCGGAACCTTCTTGCAAAGCCTTGGAGTATTTGTTGCGCAACAGCCGGCGCTGCTCCAACAATTTCTCGACACGGACGAGCAATTCATCCGCATTGAATGGCTTCAGCAGAAAAGCATCTGCACCTTCCTTCAATCCGTGAATACGGTCTGTCGCATCACTTTTTGCCGTGATGATAATGATCGGGATATGATTCAGTATTTCCGACTGCCGGATTTCATGGCAAAGAACATATCCATCCATACCCGACATCATCAGGTCGGTGAGGATCAGATCGGGCATACAACTTTTTGCTTTATCTATCCCCTCTTTGCCATTGGAGGCGTAGTAAAGATTATATTTATTTTTCAACAAAGTGCTGATGTAAAATGAAATATCCGGATTATCTTCCACAATCAAGATAGAAGGACGGAGATTGTCTTCAATGCAATCCATTTCTGTCCGGCCCACCTCTTTCTCTTTTTTCTCCGTGAACAGTTCTGCAGCGGCAATACCTTCTTCCCAAGGCAAGCTGTTGACAGTGATCTGATTGAGAGGCAGACGAACTGTAAAAACGACTCCTTCGCCTTTCTTGTTGCCAACAACGATGTTCCCGTTCATGCTTTCTACTATCTGGCGGATAAACGGAAGACCGATACCCGTTCCGATCTGTTTATCGTTATTAGATCCTTGGTAGAACGTTTCGAAGATCCGGGATATGTCTTCTTCCGGGATTTCGTTTCCGGTATTGAAAACTTGCAATATCAATAACGATTCGTCTTTCTCCATCTCTACCCTGATAACACCGTTGGTCGGTGTATATTTCAGGGCATTGGAAAGCAAATTGCGCATTATCTTATTAAAATATTCCGGAATAAAATCCATTTCAATGCTGTTCGATTCAGGAATAAACTGCAGGTTTATGTCGTGTGAACCGGCATATTCTCGATAACAATCCAGTGTCATGCGTATGTATGCGACAACGTTTCCCCTATACCACTGTTTATGGTCTGCCTTTACCATAAGCTTTGACATCTCGAGCAATTGATTTAGCAACTCCAACAAGTTACTACCCTGTCGTTGGACAGAATGAAGGTAACGTTCAATCTCTCCTTTACCGGCCTCCATTTTCTGCATTTGCTCCACCAAGCCTAAGATAACAGTGAGGGGTGTACGAAATTCGTGTGTGATATTGGTAAAAAAACTGGTACGCATTTGTTCCATTTGTCGCAAAGCACGATTTGTCTTCGACCTCATTTGTAAAGCATACCAAAGGAACATGATGACGGAGCAAGTCATCAATAACGCCAAAAGGCTTACAACAAGGATGATCCGCTTATTGCGCTGTTCTTCCATATAATTTTGCCTGACAATATTCATTTCCTGGAAGCTTTTTTCTCTTTCATGATTTACTCTCAAGTTTTGAATATGGTTGATATTTTCTTTATTATTCACGCTGTCGGCATAGATGTGACTCCGTATGTAGTTCTCCAACGCTCGTTTGCAGTCGTTTTTTTTCTTAAAGTACAGATAATCCAATTTATGTATGGCACTCAGATGTTCGAGCGAATGGATGGTTTGAGCCGTGCACCTCGCTTGCTCCAGATAGGTTTGCGCTTGAGCGGTCTTGTTTTGCAAAAGAAGCACGCGTGTCATGGAAATACACGACTCCAGCCAATGCCAACGATCGCTTTTCTCCTTCATTATATCATAGGCTTTATGGTAGTTGACGAGTGCCTCTTCCAATTCACCTTTGTTCTCATGCAAGTGCCCGAAATGGTTATAGCAAAGAGATACTCCTAAATCGGATTTTGCAAGTCGATTGAAGAACAAGGACTGTTGGTAATAGACATAGGCTGAATCGTATTGTCCTCTATCTTCAAAGATAGAGCCGATATTAGCGGTATTGATTGCTTGTCCCAATGCACTGTTTAATTCTTTTTCTCCGGCAAGCGACTGGCGAAATATTTTTTCAGCAGCCTCTTTGTTTCCCAACGTGAGATAAATATTTCCGATACCATTGAGAGCAACCAGCCGACTTTTCTTAATGGCATACGTACTTTCTCCCATTCTTTCGATCAGATTCAATGCTTTGAAATGGTATTCGGAAGCATCAGCCAATATGCCAAGACGCCGATAGTTGGTACCCATGTTATTCAGTGCTTCTATGATCTCAAGCGTGTCATTCATCAAGGAGGCTATTTCCAGGCTGTTTTCATGGCATCGGATGGCATTTTCAAAAGATGCGTTTTCACGATATATCTTGCCAGTCTTTTCATAAACGGCAACTTGCCCGTACAGGTTCTTTTCTTTTTTAAACCTATCGAGCAAGACTGATAATGAATCTATGTTTTGATTTTTCTGTATAACCGCATCGATCTCTTTCTTTTCTTTTTCCGAATATGAAAGCACGTCATTTTTCCGGCATGCAAACAGGACTGAAACTCCTAAGATTAGGATAAATAAGACAAATATGTGTTTTTTCATGATCATTCTACACTTTTGCACAACTCGCATCAACAAAAATAAGCAGCCGGATTTCGTTGATCAATACGTAAATTCTCGTATATTTTCAGATCTCTTCAGAGAGTAATAATGCCATGGGAAAGTGCGTAACGCACCAATTCGACCGAGCTATGAATATCTAATTTACGAAAAATAGCCGTTTTATGCGTATCAACCGTGCGAACGCTGATATGCAACCGGTCTGCAATTTGGCTGCAGGTTATTCCTTCCGAGCAGAGTGATACAATTTCCTGTTCGCGGGGTGTCAAGATTTCCGATTTCAAAGATTTTGACAGGGTTACATCGTATAATATCTGCGCTATGTCTTTACCGTAATAGGGCGCTCCCTCATAAACAGATTCGATCGCCTCAATGAATTCTTCCTCGTCTGTCGATTTGGACAGAAAACCTTTCGCCCCGATTTGTATGGCTTCTTGCACGACTCCGGCCGATGTTAAGGTAGAAAGCATCAAGACTGGCAGGTCGGGATAGTTCTTTTGCAGGAAACGCAGCAGTTGTATGCCGGATTCTCCCGGCATTATAATATCCAGCAGAAGCACATCGGCAGGCTGTTGTTGCAGACAAGTTTTCATTTGTTCGCCGTTACTACAAGTGCCAACAACGGTTATTCGGTCTCGGTAGCCATTGAGCAACGAGATCATGGCCTGGCAAAACAACCGGTGGTCGTCTACCATCACGACACGTATGGGGTCTTTATCCATTGTTATCTCCTTTTTGAAGCGTGAAATTGAATGATGCACCTTCTTTCTCCGAATGGCGATCCAACGTAAGAGTTCCACCACAAAGTCGAACCAGTTCCCGGCAGATGGAAAGCCCGATGCCGGCGCCTTCCTCCCCGGCTGTTCCTTTTACGGTGGTTCCGGATTGCTGCATAAGCAATTGATGCCGTATATCGGGGGTGATGCCGATACCTTCATCGCGTATCGTAATGCACCAACCTGTGAGTTCTTCTTTGGCTGACAGATAGATATGTCCATCCCGATAAGAATATTTTATGGCGTTCTGCAACAGATTGCGCAGGACAATGGTCACCATCTGGCGATCGGCACAGACGATGACAGCCTGCGTCGGTAGCTTGTTAACAAGAACACATCCTTTCTCTGAAAAAGACAGTTTCAATTGTTTTTCCACTTCGTCCACGACCGGACGGATATCCATACGGATACAATCGCAAAGCCATTGCCCAGATTGCAATTTAGCCCAACAAAGCAGATTGTCAACCAATTGCAGCTGTCGGTGCATGGCAGTCAGCATAGACCGGCTTTGTTCGCGTAAGGCCGGTTGCGAAACATCCACACTTTTGTCGAACATGCGCATAGCAGCCAGGAGTGTAACCAGCGGGTTTTTTATGTCATGCGACAGGATAGAGATCATCTTTTCTTTCTGCCGATTCAATTTTCGTTCACGGCAGACCAATCGGCGGTATTTGGTGAAATAAAAGAATATCACCAATGCGGTCAAGAGCATAAAAAGAATCATACAGGCAGCAATCATCAACATATACCGGTGCTCTTTCAATTGTAATTCTAGCCGGTGGATAGTGGCATCTTTCTTCGCCGTTTCGTACTTCACCTGATAATCGCTCAACAGACGGTTCGTCTTTTCCGTATAGAGGCTGTCTTTCAACTGAGAGAACTTTTCCATATACTCTAATGCCAGAGCCGGACGATCCGGTCTGTAAAGCCGGTACAATTTTTCATAGACCAGACGAAGCAAATATTTGTTTCCTATCTCCTCCGCTATCGTGGCACTTTTCTCCAAATAGCGGATGGCAAGCAAGAGATTGCCTTTCCGGATATGCAGTCCTCCCATTTGTTTGTAGTTGATTGCAAGCGATGTCCGTTCATCCAACAGTTCCAATAATTCGGATGATTTGCGATAGACCTTCTCCGCCTCGTCCAAATTCTGCATGGCTGCATATACATCTCCCATCTGTGACAGGCGCCGAGCGATCTTCAGGGTATCACCAGATTTCATATCCAGCGCATAGGCTTTGCAAGCAAAATCGAGTGCTTCCGGCAATAGGCCCAGTTTCACATAAAGCTCAGCAGCCATACCGTACCGGATAGATAATTTTTCAGGATGAGCCTGCGAATGCTCCAACTCTATCGCATGATCGATATATTGTTTGCCATCTTCCGGCCGTTGGGCGGTCAGGTATAAATCGGCCAGATTGTTATACGTGCTACTCAAGCGTAATGTATCTTGCAGCAAACTGTCCAAGTATAGTCCATCGAGCGTTGTCCGTATGGCCATTTCCAAATTTCCCAACCGCTGGTAAGAGATGGACTGTTGGGCGAGATTATCACTCCATGCCAGTGTATCGCGTAATTCTTGGGCAAGTGATATCGCCTTCTCGGTCAGTTGCACAGACGCTTGGAAAGCCGATTTCATATAGTAATAATAAGCGACGTTGCTATATATGCGCAATCTCATTTCTTTCTGTTCGGATTCAGACGTGAACCGATAAAGACTGTCGGCATATTCTTCTTCGTCCAGCAACCGGATCAATTCATTCGCATCTTCAACATCAAGGGTTTTCTGCTTTTCCAATAAGGCAAATAGAGAATCGATGGATTGTGCATGTACTGTAGCGAGACCAAAGCAGATAATCAACAAAGTTATAATCGATCTCATACACTTCTTATTATTAGAAGATGTGCCAAAAGTCATATCCACCGATTCTTGGTCACCTTCGGCACACCCTGTTTTCTGTCTCTATCCTATTCAACTACGTCCAGCCTTTTTGAACGCCTCATCCATCGCGGCGGCAGCTTTACGGCCGTCGCCCATTGCCAGGATTACGGTTGCACCGCCACGGACGATATCGCCACCGGCATATACGTCGGGCAAGGCAGAACGCATATTCTCTTCATTAACTACGATTGTTCCTTTCCTGCTCACTTCCAATCCCTGGAATGCACGCGGGATAAGCGGGTTGGGAGAAACGCCGACACTGACAATCACTTCATCCACGTCGATCGTTTCAATCGCCCCTTCGACAGGCACGGGACGACGACGTCCGGAAGCATCCGGTTCGCCCAATTCCATCTTCTGCAAACGCATCTGTTTGACACGTCCCCGTTCGTCTCCGATATATTCAATCGGATTATGCAACGTCATAAACTCCACACCTTCTTCTTTGGCATGTTTAACTTCCTCCAGACGGGCAGGCATTTCTTCTTCGCTACGCCGGTAGACGATCATGGCACGTTCGGCTCCCAAGCGACGTGCCGTACGGACAGAGTCCATTGCCGTATTGCCGCCTCCGATGACTGCCACCTTCTTGCCCTGCAAAACAGGCGTATCGCTTTCCGGATTGGCGGCATCCATCAGGTTGACGCGTGTCAGGTATTCGTTGGACGACATCACTCCGACCAGGTTCTCGCCCGGAATATTCATGAAGTTAGGAAGTCCGGCTCCACTGGCGGCAAAGATGCCTCTGAAACCATCTGCATGCAGGTCGTCATAGCTGATCGTCTTGCCTACAATACAGTTCGTCATGAACTTCACTCCCAGCTTGCGGAGACCTTCGATTTCGACATCCACGATCTTATTGGGCAAACGGAATTCGGGAATACCGTATTTCAATACGCCGCCAATCTCGTGCAAGGCTTCGAACACCGTCACGTCATAACCGCGCTTCGCCATATCGCCGGCAAACGAAAGGCCGGCGGGCCCCGAACCGACAACGGCGATCTTAATGCCGTTCTTCTCCGCCACTTCCGGGACGGAAATGTTTCCGCTTTCCCGTTCGTAATCGGCGGCAAAACGCTCCAAGTAACCGATAGCGACAGCCGGTTTGCCCATCTTCAGATGGATACGTTGAGGACAGCCCTTTATTATCCCAAAATAAGACTGTCACAGTTGTTTAGAGTCAATACAGGACCATATAACCGACCGACCAATCAATAAAAATTAGAGTTCGTCAAAACCTCGGATAAGGAATTGGCGAACTCTATTTTTTAGGTACTCTGTCGGGGACTGAATAGTGATGACTTTTTCAGTGCCCTCAACCACACCGGTGGTATTTTATCACCGACTGGAGCAGACAAATAAGCAACCGTCCCCGTTTCCCTATTTGCTGTGTCACCGATCCAAAGCATATCGCCGGCGATATGATGGCAACTGCTACCAAGTAATGACGGCTTCCGGTGATCCGTTAACGCCAAAGCATTTCCGCCATCCTTCACCGTCTTCTGTTTTACCAATGCCACAACCAGTTCCATTCCATACAGGCTCATGTCATCCGCTCAATACACTATCGCATAATAAAAGGGAACAGTCGATCCAATGAATAACGATCCGTATCATTTATTTCATTGGGAGAATAAATAGAATACAAATAATTATTCTTGATTAAATATACGAAATTACAATCTAAAGACAAATCTTGTAATAACAACTTATTTCCTTGTTTTGCCCATTTCCCTAAAGACAAATAAATCTTAGTTTTACCAACCAAATAATAAATCCGATAAGAAAAAGCTATATCCAAATCAATATGAACACATCCATTCTTATAATCTCCCAACTGCAATGGTATTTGATTTAAATTCAGGGCATTCAAATAAGAATTATTTTTCCTTATTTTTCTCTGACATTCTTTTTTCATATCCAACATTGAATAATTTTCAGAATAGTTAGACTTTCCCCGGTCAATAAAACATTTATTCTTCATAAAGTAATATCCTTTATTAACAAAAAGTTCCTTGCCCACTTTAGTCATCACCAAATCACATCCAGTCCGAATATCTTTAAATATGATCTTGTCTTCCTCAAATTCAATGACTCCAAAAGACAAAAACAAGATATACCTATCACAATCCCCATTTTCAACAATTGTAATATAATATTCATTTTTCTTATCAAATATCTCCAAATAACAAGATATGTCGATTTTCGGAAAAGGATTTTCTAATTCAAATTGACTAACAAGATAACGATCCATTCTTCAAAACTTAAAATTCAATTTAATAAAACCACATTGATTTAATTTTTCCTTGCAAACTATATGACTGGGGATAATATCCATATTGTTTTGCTATATTCATCACACTATTCGCCATTTGATATCGACCTGCATTCATATAAACTTGTGCCGTATATCTATAAGCGACACTTTCTGAAAAAGATTTAACATACTTACTCTTAAAAAAATGAGCATGATAAGAATGAGTTAATTCATGTCCAGCAACAGCTCTAAAGTCAACAATATCTCCCATCACATATTTATGAGAGATATGGATAGTACTCTTCCCTGTTGTATATCGATCTATATAACCAGACATTTTCACCCCCCTTACATCTACAAATTCTCCATTCTGAGACATGCCTATATTTCTCCCCGCTTTCGTTGTAATCTCTTTTATACCAAGATCTCCTTCCTTTATATTAAATTCCTCCAAATATCGACTTTTTAATATATCATCATTTACATCAGCAGAGATACTTGAATTATAATTTTCCGCTTGCTTCATAACATTTCCATCTGCCGATGTGCCAATAACAAATCCAGAGGTATTACGCCCATCCCAAAAACTATATCCTTTCGCCATATCCGAAAAACCACGGATCAACCCTCCAGAAACACCACCAAAAGCAGCAGCAAGACCTCCTCCTATCAGTCCCGCCTTCAAGCCTGCACCAAAACCAGCACCAGACAACCAGGCATTTCCAGAACAACCGACAAAACCTCCACTGAAACCACCAGCCAAACCAGAAAGGCTACCATTGATAAAACCTCCAGCTGTTATCGATCCGGCCACAGCACCTCCGGCCCAAGCACCAGCAGCACCCGATGCAGCACCGACAAACAGTCCCTTCAACATATCACCAGCCAATCCCCAGCCACCCTTGTCACTGGAAACCATTGCTGTACCCATACCGATCCAACCACCAATAATAGCTGCTACAAGTATAAAGCTTTCCCCATTAGGATCTTTATACGACAACGGATTATTCAACGCATACGAATATCCATTATAAGACTGTGTAAACTCCGGAATCTGGATAACTGGATCCGGACTTAGAAAACGTCCTAACACAGGATCATACAAACGCGCATTCATGTTGATCAAGCCGAACATTTCCAGATGTTCATGTCCTGTGAAACCACGATCGAACTTCATCTCCGGTAAATCGGAATAATTATCCCAATTCGTAGCATCGCGCCTAAGCCCCCAAGCATTAAAATTCAGTCGCTGCACTTCGTTTCCGGAAGCATTGGTTATCAACCAGGGAGATCCCAGGTGGTCGTTATGGAAATAATACATTCCGGCATCGGACGTTCCTTCCGTATAAACAGCCACAATCTGTCCATCGCCGTAAATATAGTAATTTTTACGGGTCGTCCCGCCTTTTTGGATTTCTTCATAGGGTCCACAGTAATATTTGGTAAATACGGTCGAACCATTCTGTACAAATTGGCTTTTCACACGACTATTCTCACCATTATAGGTCAGCGTATAAGTCTTATCCCCTTCGGAAAGTCGTACCGGCAAGCGGACACTGTTATAAGTCACGGATAAATCCAATTTCGGTAACACTTCATTGGAAGTGGGAGAAAGGCTGCTGATCGCATGCGGATGGGAAGCCTCATACTGATAGGTTCCGGCATCTGCCTTGAACAGGATATTGCCATTCTCATCATACTCAACCCCTGTTGTTAAACGGTTCATACTGTCGTAAGTAAAATTCTCGCTTTGGGAAGTGCTTTGCTCGTTGCGATTCATTATATTACCACGAGCATCTATATTTTGATAGCCGATATTCAATAAAGATGTCGTCTCCTTTGTAGCCTTTATTGATGTAGGAACCCCTATCGTATTATAAGCATAAATCCCTTGCATACCATTTCCCAGGGCAGTTGTCAGAACCTGACCTTTGGCATTTTCGTCATTTTTTTGCCAAACCGTTGTTTGGCTCGGCTGCCAGATTATTTTATACAAATCGCCATTGACATATTCGTATTTTATCGACTTCGAATTCGGGTAGGTCGTTGTTTCCAATTGTCCTTTACTATTGTAAACGTATGAAAACTGGAAAGAACGATTATCGACAGTCTCTATTTTAGAAGTTAACCGTCCGTAAGTACCATAGCGGAACTCTGTTTTGGCACCACCATAAGTGATCGAACCGACCTGTCCCTTATAAGTAGGGTCATATGCATAAGAAAAAGTTTCCGTCCCTCTTTTATACGACTGGAGCCGACCACTATTTTCATAAGTATACTCTTCAACCTCTCCGCGAGCATCCGTTTGCTTCTTCAGATTCCCCCAACCGTCATATTCATACAAGATAGTTCCGGCATTGGGGTCTACCAACTTCGTACGCCTGCCTAACAAATCATATTCCATTGAATAAACGGCCGAGCCGCAAACGACCTTGGCGACATCACCCGTAGGTCCATAAGTATAGGTTATTTTACCACCCGGATCGGTTACAGTCTTCAATTTACCACCGGCATCCGTTTCCCGAACAGTCGTATATCCTTTTGTTCCATCAACAATAGTCGTCTGGTTTCCTGAATAATTATATGAGATCGTACCTAATGGTGTTATCTGTTTGCTGATCCGGCCATAGTCGTCATATTGGCTTGTGTGGTATTGGACAGAAGATGATGCTCCACCGGAAAAATACGGTTCAGACACTTTGATGGCACGCCCTTGCGCATCATACGATGTTGTCGTGTACACCTCTTTACCGGAAAAGTTTTTATGACTCGTTTGGATTTCCCGTCCCATAGCGTCATACCAAGTCTTCACAACCTGACCGTCTCCCGTTGTTTCAGTACGCAAAACCATCGAGTTTGCAGGGCTGCCATTGCTCCAAGTCCAACCGGTAGATATGGAATTATCGGAAGCCGAACTTTGAGACATCGTTTTTATTTTTCCAAACCCGTCATAGGTATAAGAGGTTACATCCCCGTTTATATCTGTCTTGGAAGACAGTAACCCCGAGACAGGATCATAAACAGAAGTCGTAACCTGCCCTAACACATCCTTGTGCGTTTTTACGAACCGTCCGTTTTCATACGTATAAGATTCAGATCGAGATACATTTCCTACTGTCACAGTTTTAGTTAATACATTCCCAAATGTATCATAAGCATAAGTAGTTACCGATTTATAAGCAGCCTGATTCGGTTCGACTGTTTGCGTTTGCAACAACCCGTTTGTATTATTATACACATAATCGACTGTATTTGTTAACGAATTTCCTCCCACCGTGCTAGCACTCACACTTCTGGTCAACAAACCAATCATCCAGTCCGTCGTATTATTACTATAAGTATTCGTAACTTTCTGCACATCTCCATTCCCATAAGTAGCCGTCTGCATCAATACATTACCATATTTATCATAGGCATAATCCATTGAAACCGACTGAATCAGTTTGTTTGCGGTCGGCTCATAGATTTGCTCTTTGGATGATGTGGCCTGATAAGCAAAAGTTCCAAATACATCCTCCAATTTCACCAATGTATTCGTATAATCAGATTGCATCAATTTCCGATTTGTCGGGACATGCACCTTTTCCACATTTTTTATAGCAGCCTGACAATAGGTATCAGAAAATTCTTGTGTAATAGTTGTTTTTACCGAAGTACTTTGATCGTTCATGATCGTCTTCGTAAAGCCTAAAAAGCCACGTCCTCGTTTAAAGACTTTTGCATTTTCATAATTGTATGAAATCGTGTTCATTCCTCCGATACCGTTACTGACACTTACACTTGAAACCAGCTTAAATGGTGCAGTAAAAGACATACAGTCATAATCAGAAACATCGGCCGAGCCTCCAACTGGCAATGTTTTCGCATAGACGGAAGAATCGGCCATTTTTTTATAAGAGACAGTAGTCACATTACCATGTGAATCCGTTACAGTTTTCAACAAATTGGATAAATCGGCCTTCGGCATATACAATTGGTATCCTTTCCAGGTAAAAGGTGCTGAAACGACTAAAAATCCCAATTTGCCATCTCCTCTCGTGTCTATAGGATAAAAATTCCATTTGTCGGATCCATACGTGGTAACACTCGCATATTCCTTAAAGTTACGGCCATTATCATATCCGATAAAGCATTTGAGAGCGCTTAATTGATTTGATGTTTTATCAACCGCAAAAAAATCATCGCAACCATCGCCATTCAGATCACACACATATATATCCTTAGAATATGCCGCGAATTTTTTAGGGAAATAATATCTCTCAAATTCAGCCCCGGTCGACAACAGAGTCAACCATTCACTCCATTCCGTATTATTCCAACCAGTCAACAACAAATCGATTTTCCGGTCACCATTGAAATCTCCGAAGCAGATCTTGTGTTTTTTCGTTGGCAAGCTTCCGGTACGGGTTCGATACATAGAACCATTCCCGCTATTATCCAAGTAATCATAGCCATCATCCCGCAAATTCATAATCTCGGCCAGTCCGTCACCATCAAAATCCCAAACCTCGACTTGATCCCAATTCATCTCCGACAGGATTCGCCCGGTCGAAGTTGTTTTAAATGCAGTCATAGTTCCGGAAGAATAGCCTGACATATATATTTTATAATCTTCAGATCCGTTTTTACTTGTATAATAGATGAACAAGTCCATTGCTCCGTCACCATTAAAATCTGCAACCCGGACACTATGAGGACGAGATTCGGTAGTAATGGCAGGACCTGCCTTAAAACCACTTCCCGTTCCATAATAAATAAAATAATTATAGTAAGTGACAGAAGCAAGACTTACTTCAGAGTCGCTCGATAATGAATCTCCTGAAACAGCAGGTATTTCTTCTTCATCAGCAAAACTTTTAGAAACGGTCTCCCGGCAAGCCAAAAAATCAGTAATTCCATCTCCATTAAAATCACCTGCTACCGGTTCTTTATATCTTTCCGGAAGAGTCCCGCTTCCGAAATAAGATAATTTATTTCCATCCGTATCTGCACAAAACAATTTCCAACCAGTCCAATCGGCATCCTCCATAGGCGTAGCCAAAAGATCTGTCCTCCCATCGCCATTGTAATCCCCTAAAGAGATATAAGCTTTGTTTATATAGTTCTGAGCATTAGTCGATTGATCATGAATAACCTCTTCATGTGTATAATCCGTATTCTTATACCAATCGAACACAATCGGTTTCAGGACTTCATTATTAAGGCCAGTCACTGTTATTTTAGATAAAAGATAGGTGAAATCATTTCCATCATAATTATAAGTCATGGAGTATTTACGATATAACGATGCACCATAATAAACACCGATTTCACTTAACAGTTTGCTTTCTTTAAATTTGCTACCCTGAATATAATTCAAATTAACATCATAGTTCCGGCTTGTATAAACAAATTTAACTGTACAATAAGGCATACTGCCTGCATTTCCGGTATAATCAATCTGTTTCAAACGAATTTCTCCATTCGTTTCATCTTTATCGTAAGTATATGTGTAGTAATTACCGACACGATCCCTCACCTTGCTTAACATCCAGAACGCAACCTGATCCGTGTGAGGAGATTGTGCACATAATCGGGAATCCGTAGTATTCCCATATTCCATAATCAAACCATCTTTTGTCCGCACTTCAAAATGAGCAGAAGATGTATTCGGTGAAAATATCTTTATTTGTGAATAAGGATTTATCTCTGTCCTGTATTGCTGTGTCATCCCGTCATATATCAAACGATTTCCATCGAGCATATATTTGTCCGTATCATCAAACTCTATATCGCTAATATATCCACTATGAAATACAGTCGAATTAACCCTTGTGATGGAAGAGATAGCCGAAAGAGAAAAACCCTTTCCCATAACTCCATCTCCGGAAAAACTATTATAGACAATAGATACATCAGGTTTAACTCCTGCCGTACCAGAAGGTAAATCAACCGGAATATTGTAGGTAGCATTGCCGACAGGACCAATATCGAAAGAACCGGAGATATTCGATGTATTCTGAGACATCCCACATACAGAAACGACCCAAAATAACAGTATGCATATTATATGTTTATTCATAATTTATATCAATCTTTTATTGAACAGCCTGTGTCTGCCTCAAAATTCTATTTCCTGCCGCATCATAAGAAAATTTAAAGATCAAAGGTTCTTCTTTCTCATTAATACTAAGAATTCCCCCTTGAACCACTTCAAACGCTCCATAAAGAACCACATAGTCTGGAGCCGTAAGCGTTAAATTTCCCACATCAGAAACCGTCACACCACGCACGATAAGAGAATCACAACCTGCTATGGTACGCGAAGATGAGACTGTTTGATTTTCAAAAACACTCACGCATGAACGAGCAGAATAAACTCGTGTGGTATCTTCCGGTTCCACTGCCTCTATCGAATTTGAAAAACAAAACAGTAAAAACAATAAAAAACAGGCATTGATAAATATATTTTTCTTCATACCGATCTTACATTATTATTCAAAGTCAATCGTTCTAATTAATAAACTTTTTCAATATATCAGCTTTCTTATTGTCAACAAAAAGCGTATAGACGAATGTCCCAAGCCCTATCTCCGACGGATTGATTTCAACAATGCTGTTGTTGCCAGTCAAGACGACTTTTTTCAACAATTTCCCAGAAATATCAAAGATTTTCAGATCGGCGGTATTATAAGTTGACGGCAATGTATAAGAAACGGAAGCACCTGCCCTGTTAAATAGTTTCGCTCCCTCGACCACGCTCACCTCTTCATTGGATGTGGACCGAAACATGGATTTTGTTTCAGCCGGTAAAAGACTTTGCAGTGTTTCGATCTCTTTCTGCTGATCTTGAATAGTTTGTTGCATTTGCTTTAAGCTTTCCACTATCAGGGGAATAAAGCCGGTATAGTCAATCGACATGATTCCTTTTTCGTTTGTTTGAACCAGTTCAGGTAAAACCTTTTGGATATCCTGAGCAAGAAAACCGATCCGCCTACGGTTGGCTTCCGCAGCTTCCCGTTGATCTATTTCTTGTTGGAGACGCTGATATTCTACATCCTTTGCTGTCACAGCAGTATTATCAGTTGAAGAAGTAGCACCAGATATTGATATCTCAGAGTTTGACGTTCCTGAAAATACAGCCTCTTCGGGTTCACGGGCTTCCTGAATTTCAGACAAACGATAAGTATAAGATACCCCATCTATTTGAGAAAGTGTTCCCAATGGATCTTCTATCGATTGAATATTATCCTTTAACCGGACATCCGAAGTGATGTTGACACCGTTCACCACAAGGTTTGTATTAAAAACGAAATTACTATTTGAAGCAGGATTGTAATAAGCTATCACCTTATTGGCATAACCGGTAGCTGTCAGAAAAACACCTAATTTCCCATGTAACCAAAGCTGATCGCTATCTGTCGTTCCATACTCGCCAAGAAAAACATTTAAAGACTGATTCTGATATCTTCCGAAATCACCAAAAGGCATTTTTGCACCAGCATGCATATCCCCATATTTTCCCAACACTTGAAAAGTCATAATATTGTCATAATCTTGATTCGGCATAAATGTCCCCGCCTGCACACGTCCATCCGACAGAACCCGTAACTGGGCATTAACATTGGTAAATAAACTTGCTAAAATCAAACACGAAAAAATTTTTATTGCCTTCATAACTTTCCTAATTAATATTAACACTCTCTTTGTCATTATATCATTTAGATTCAATCGAATCACAAACCTCGCCCCAATACCATTTACCTGTATTTGAATCATACACCCATTTACCACCGCTTCTACTGTGATTACTTTCGCCACCAATTATGACATTCATCTCTGATTTAGATAACTTTTTTAATTTACTCATCTCTTTTTAGTATTAAAATTTATGCAAATGACAACTTAAAGTAAGAACAGCAACATAATAAAAACATCATATTTTTCATAATACACGTATTTTTTATGGCTTTGTCGAACTAAGAACAACAATTATTATGAACCGAACAATACTCATATCCGCTATCGGAATGCTAACACTAACCCGTTGGCGGAATTAAATTGATAAAATATTCATGTATAAAAAGTTGTGCATACTTCTGGTATTTAGAAAATTAAAGGTTACCAAACTTTTAATAGACAAATATTATACGCAATATTCGCAAAATTTCTAAACATATGCAAGCAAGTAGCCGGTAATTTAGTCAATGAATTAGGTAATGTGCCAAGAAGAGGGGTGGTTCCAAGATTCTCAGACCTGAAATGGTGGCATTGAATATGACATCGGAAGCTGTTGGCATTGACAGTGAGTCATTGTTGTTTGCAAAGTTGCAGGAACATAAGTTTGAGATTCCCAATCTTATATCCCGCAGACTATACAATGACAGGCGTAAAATCACTTCATCCCTATGCAATACAATCCGTGAAAGAATGGCCAAAGAAATCGACGGAGACGAAGATTGTTTCTGCATTGACTCTAAGCCGATAGAAGTATGCCGTTTTTCCCGTTCCAAGCATTGTAGTATGGGGAAGAAGAATTTTGAGAAAGCACCGTCAATCGGATACTGCGCATCACAAGGAGTATATTATTACGGATATAAACTCCACGCGGTCCGCGGATTAAGTGGAGTCATCCATTCCTTTGACCTTACCAAGGCAAGTGTGCATGACATTCATTACCTGAAATAATTGAACCTGTTACTATATGGCAACCATTTGTTATCACGAATGTTAAAGTACGTTCTAATCCAGTAGATTTTAGACTGTTATGTTTTGATTTTAAAAATAATAACCTATTTTTGCAAGTACATAATCATTAACCAAATATAAAATATGAAAAAAGCGGATTTAATTAAGGGCATCGCCCAAAAAGCTGGTATTACAAACGAACAGGCACAAAATGCCTTGGAAGCAACACTTGATCTTATCAAACAATCTGTAGTGGAGCAAGAAGACAGAATCACATTGCATGGATTCGGAACATTCGCTCCGAGCGTGCGTAAAGCCCGTACAGGTATTAATCTTGCAACAAAAGAAAAGGTTGAAATCCCGGAATGCAAAGTTGTTAAGTTCAAAGCAAGCAAAGACGCTTGGTTCTAAGAACTGGCTTCGCCTTTTTCCGGAAGGATGACTTTCAATGTTCATCAGCTTAAGCTGAAACCGACTGTGGAAACCCATCCATTTCATAATAGTAGATTTTTAATTTTGTAACCATATAGCTGCATTCATAGTGGCTATATGGTTTTTTAAAATGGACATGTATGAAAAAGAAATACCAAATCCTTAGCATGGCACTTTTGCTATCCGATTCCTTATTCGCCCACAGCAATATTTCAAACGCTCATATGGGAATGATAGACATAGCCGATAAAGTGCATGATTCTACTCCGTTCAAAGGTAAGATAAACAAGGTATACAAAGCGGTGGAAGATGGAGATTTCCTTAAGGCAAAAAACCTAATGAAGGAAATAAGCCAAAAGGATCACTGGGAATTATATCCAGTGTATGAACTTGCCGACTGCTATCTGCGTACACAAACATCAACCGGTGAATACAGCCCTACCACTGCATACCGTAACCTTCTGAAGATTACCTCCAGAGGAGAAAGACTGACAGAAGCCGATGCTTATCTGTTTGATTTTGGATTGTCTATCAGCAAAATACTGGAACGTATCGAGCACTGCATGTATGATGATGCTGCCAAAGAGAACACCCTGCAGTCTCTTGACAGCTTTATCCGGGAAATAAAGAATGACAACCTCCGGCAGAAAGCAGAGACCCTACGACGCGAAGCCGCATACACTGCCCTGCAGGACGAGCTAGACGTGTATAACTGTGAGAAGTTCCTCGAACGGTACCCGACCGGGAAATACACCAATGAGGTAAAGGACATCCGCGACAGGCTGGCATATGAATCAATTGGCGAAAACATCGTCCAGCTGCAGGAGTATGTGAAGAAATACCCGAACTCCAAATATGTTCCGGATGCGAAGGTGCGGATCGAGCAGTTCAACCTACCCGTATTCACAGTATCACAAGCCAAACAGATTGCAAGTGCACAGCTACCTGGCAAGAAGATACTGGAGGTTTTCCCTTTCTCGAATTCAGCAAGGGGAAACGACCAAATTATCTGCGTGGCGAACTGTATGAATGACGATCAACAGGTGGACGCAAACGGCACATTTATGGTACTGATGCACCTGAAGGACATCAACGCGATGAAATACCTGACATTTACCTGCGACGGCAACACTAATCTGCGTTCGCATTCCATAGACGTCGTGGACAAACAACGAATCGGAGAGACAACGTATATCATCCTCTGCTACCGGAATTTCTCTTACGGTGCTGAATGCCGGGATTGCGTCGAACGGGTTTACGCCATTTACAATCCGGACAACATGACCTTACACAAGGTGGTGTATTCAGGAAAGGATTCCTTTGCCCCGGACGGGACACTGCATAGAATCGAAGGTGAATGGCTCCCCATGGAGGACAACACCTACACACAATGGCTCAAGAACTATGCGGAAAAGCAGCTAAAGCCATACGTTAAATAACAGATTCTATCTGTTTGGAAATCAGCAGACATATTTCATTCTAAAATCTTTCTTTTGTTCACCGGGCCGCCAGATCTTGCCATCTGACGGCCTTTTCAATTGTCCTTCCGACAAAGACGGCGGCTACCGGTGTCAGGCCGGCATCACGAAGCAGGGAGGCAACACTCAGAACGGTCATTCCGGTAGTAAGCAGGTCATCCAACAGGACAATCTTTTTCCCCTTCAGCATACGTTTGTCAAGCATAAAGTCTTCCGTTCCCATGGGACGGCGTCTGCCGGTGAGATGAACGGGTTCCCGCGAGACTGGGATCAACGTACCAAACCCATCGGTCCAGTTCATACGTGTGCTCAAATCACTGCTCAATCGCCGGTAACGGATCTCTGTCCGTTCCCAATTACTCGCCGGCATACACAACAGCGTGTAACCACCCTTTTCAAGGCCGAGCCGCTCAAACAACGCACAAATTTCATTTTCCAAACCGGGCACATACTCACCTCTTTTAAAATTATACAGCTTCTCTCCTATCATTCGATCTTCCTCCAACAGCTGACGATCCTTGGGCAGATAAGGATACAAATAAGCCATCGTAATGCCAAACAGATGAAAGGGTTTTCCCGGAGGATAACAGCACTCGGTAGTGAACAACGCAATACGACGCTCAAGAAGGTCATCCAAATGACAACCACAAGCGACCGACTCCAGCAACAAGGCGTCAAGCGACTCATTTTTGAGCGTTCGACGCTCAAAAATCCAACGCACAGCCTTCTCAAGAGCCTTCCGGGCACGAAGTTCCTTGCCCGCATTATTCCACATCCGCAAACGGTACACAACTCCGGCGAACGCAATTCCGAAGCAGAATCCTGTTATCGCAACAATCCACATATCTTAAACCCTTGCTTTAAATAAACGACATCTTTCCTCTTACTTACAGGATTTTGACTCAGACATGTTCCGGAGCTAACCAAATTGTCCGGCACAAATACCTGCATCTTGTTGGCAATAGCGGACTCAAACATCGTGTCGGACTGACCTTCAGACAACGTATAATAGGTAATCACATTCGGGGAAAACCCGGCAACATGAAGCAATGTCTTAATCACGACTGGCTTGGACTGCTTGACACCGGGAGGATTGACTGTCACAAGCAACCCGTCCGCTTCCATGACATCACATAGTATGTCCGCATAGGGATTGTCGGCATCCAGCAGAAATCCGTCCAGACCGCCTGGCAACAACAATACAGGAATGATACCACAGTTCATACAATGCCGTACCAGCTTCCTGCACATAAAGTTAGTTACAGGTATCAGAGGTAACGCTCCGATATCTTTCAGCCCCTGTATAATACCTTCTGTCAGACTTTCGTCATTTTCAGAGAATGCCTGAGAGACTACCATAGAGAGGCGGATCTTTAGCAGCAAATCCACATTACCCTTACAAAACAGATACGGGGGATGGATAACATGATGCTTGATATCCAAAAGCGAAAAGAAACCATTTGGATACACCTTGTCAAAAGGACTCACACAACCGCACTCCAACATATCCAGCATATCAAATGCAGTCTTGACATCTTCCGCAGCATCCATCACTCTCTTCCGGGTCACTTTCGCCAGCTTGGGGATTCCGGCTTCCTTGCTATACCAGACAAGCATATCTGCCACGGCTGAAGCTTTCCTGAAATCAAGATTCCCCTTCAAGGCAAATGCCTCAAAGTCTGTCAAGGCGCCTTTTTTCTCCAAACCCAACAACCTCAATAAATATTGCTGTTTGATATTCATTTTCATAGCTATGTCCTTTGGTTTTATTCTCTCATGCAAAATAAATCTAAAAACAAGAATTATCCAAAAGATAATTTGCTCATTTAACACATTGAACGTAACTTTGTTATAGAATAACGATAAATTATATTTTATATGACAAAAGCAGAAATTGTAAAGTCTATCAGCGAAAGCACTGGAGTTGACAAACAAGCCTCAATGGCCGTGGTTGAATCATTCATGGAAATCGTCAAAGAATCACTAGCAAAGGATGAAAATGTTTATCTGCGCGGCTTCGGTTCATTCATCTGTAAGGAGAGAAAAACCAAAACAGCACGCAATATATCCAAGAACACAACCATTATCATTCCCGCACACAAAATACCGGCTTTCAAACCGGCCAAGGAATTTGTCAAGACTATTTCGAAACTCGAACTCGACTAAGACTACAACATTAAGGTTACAAATAAGAAAGGGGGATTCATTCTTCCCTTATAGAACTTCGCATTTTAAAACTCCTAAATCTTCAGTTTAGGGGATGAAAAATGCGGTATAGCGCAGCTATCCTTGGTTTTCAATGTACTTCTTGATAGTTTTCTGACTGACATTTTGGACTGATGACACAAAGTAACCATCTGTCCAAAATGTGTTTTCCCTGTAAAATATATGTCTAAGGTAATTTTCATGCTTCTTACAAATGGCGGTTGTTGACATCTACTTGAGTCTTCTTACAATTTGCAGCGGAGATAGTTTTGGTTCACCGCATATCATCATGTGTATATGGTCTTTGTCTGTTTCCATGACCTCAATATCAAAATAGGAAAAGTTTGATATCTTCTGCATGATTTGCTTCATGTCATATTCCACTGCTCCAATTAGTAACTTCTTTCTGTATTTGCATACCGGTATCATGTGGTACTTGATGAGAAATTTCGAGTGGTCCTTTGAAATGTATTCTTTCTGTATCATTGTTTCGTTTGAAATCGTTAGATTTGCAGTATGTTACGAGCCTACAAATA